>Ga0209148_1000094_pt1 | contig 241711 bp, 239 predicted proteins | sample AraplaCol_mMF_r2_2_FD_184288 | JGI IMG/M metagenome (GOLD analysis project Ga0209148, IMG submission 184288) | Arabidopsis root microbial communities from North Carolina, USA - plate scrape CL_Col_mMF_r2 (SPAdes) (version 2) | ecosystem: Host-associated > Plants > Roots > Endosphere | place...
GTCGGAGAGGCTTTCAAAGCAGCTTCTCGCCGGAAAGCGGAAAAACCCAAGGGGAGAGCGTCATGCCATTCGTCAACATCCGCATCGTCAAGGAAGTGATCGCCGCCGATCCGGCAGGCAAGAAGGCTGATATCGCCAAGAAAGTCACGGCGGCCATCATGGATGCCACCGGGCTCGGCAACGACGATGTCTGGGTGGTTTTCGAGGAGGTCAACGCCCGCGACTGGTATGTCGGCAAGACCGATGTCGAGACCCTGCGGAAGGGGTAGCTCTTCCCTTCTCCCCTTGTGGGAGAAGGGAAAGGCTGCGCCGCTCAATGCGAGCGGATGAAATCCGCGAAACCCTGCACCGCATTGCGCATTGCCAGCACCTTTTCCGGCTCGGCCAAGATAACCTCCATCTCCGCCGGCTTCTTGCCAAGCAGGGCGATCTCCAGCTCACCATCATACATCGCGAACGACATGGTGCGCATGATCTCGGCCAGCGCCGCGCGGGCGAACAGCGAGCGGGGCGAGGCGTGGGCCAGCATGGCCGGCTTGGCGATGGCGGCGTCGCGCGAGACCAGCCAGTCGAGCGCGTTCTTCAGCCCGCCCGGCACGCCATGGGCATATTCGGGACAGGAGACGACGAGGCCATCGGCGCCGGTGACGGCGTCGATCAACCTGAAGGCTTCGCGGGGCGTGCGCTCGCCCTCGTCGTCCGGATTGAAGATCGGCAGGCGGTCGAGTCCGTCATGGACAGTGACACGGCAGCCAGGCGGCGCGTTGCGCACCAATGCCGCGAGCAAGGCCGAATTGGTGGAGGCGGCCCGCAGGCTGCCGGAGATGGCAAGGATGTTCAGCACAGTCGGCGAGGCCAGTTCGGACGAATCGCTGGGAAAGCCTACCACATGGTCTGCTTGTAATCGTCGTCGAGCCAGCGGTCGGTCGCCTCGGCCGAATCGGCGAGCGCCAGCTGGTCGCGCAGGATCTGGCCGAGTGTCGGCAGCGTGGCGCGGTCGTACCAGCTCTCCGGCTTCCACAGGTCGGAGCGCATGAAGGCCTTGGCGCAATGCATGTAGGCGGCCTTGACGGCGACGACGATGACGCTTTGCGGCTCCTTGCCGTCGACGGCCAGGCGCTCGCGCAAAGTTGCATCGACGGTGATGCGGGCATCGCCGTTGACGCGCAGCGTCTCGTTCATGCCGGGGATGAGGAAGAGCAGTCCGACCGAGGGATTGCGCAGGATGTTCTCCAGCGTATCCAGCCGGTTGTTGCCTGGCCTGTCGGGGATGGCGATGGTGCGGTCGTCGAGAATGGCGGCGAAACCTGGCTTGTCGCCCTTCGGCGTCACGTCGGCATTGCCGGCGCCGTCGGACGAGCCGATCAGCACGAAGGGGCTCTTGCCGATGAAGGAACGGCAATGGCCGTCGAGCCCCTTCAGCTCCTTGCGGATCGAGCCGTCGGTCGGGCGCGGCGTCTTGTAGATCGTCCGCAATTCCTCGCGCGTGGTGACGAATTCCATGGCTCTCCCCCTTGTTATTTAGTTTGACGCAATTCCCTAGGGAAACCGCGATGCGGTTTTCCCGGGAAAACCGCTTCACACTTTTCCTGAAATTGCTCTACTTGCCTGCCTTCTCTTCCCCGCTCGCCTTGTCGTCCAGCGAATGGCGCAGGATCAGCGGCATCTGGCTGAAGGTGAACAAAAGCGTGATCGGCATGATGCCCCAGACCTTGAAGGTAACCCAGGCATCGGTGGAAAAATTGCGCCACACCACTTCGTTGACGACGGCCAGGAACAGGAAGAACAGGCCCCAGCGGAAGGTGAGTTTTTTCCAGCCTTCGGCATCCAGCCTGAAGGCTGAATCAAAGACATAGCCGAGCAGAGACCTGCCGAAGAACAGGCCGCCGAGCAGAACGCCGCCGAACAGCGTGTTGACGATGGTCGGCTTCATCTTGATGAAGATGTCGTCCTGCAGATAGAGCGTCAGTGCACCGAATATGAAGACGACGACGCCCGAAACCATCGGCATGATCGGCAAGGTGCGCGTCAGCAGCCAGGAAGCGATCAACGCGATGGCCGTGGCGGCCATGAACAGGCCGGTGGCGACGAAGATCGGGCCGCCGAATTCGCCCAGGACCGGGAATTTCTGCACCAGCCATTCGCCGCGCGCATTGGCGAAGAAGAAGACCAGCAGCGGCCCAAGCTCCAGCACCAGCTTGAGCAGGGGATTGACGCCTTCCTTCTTCTCTTTCTGCGGGTCGGACGGATCGCGTTCGAGAATGGGTGGGTTCATGATCTTCCTTCTTACGCACGATCCCGTTCACAAGGGACCATGCCGTTACGCCACTCCAGCGATCGCCCTGGCGAATTCGCTTGCCGAGAAAGGCTCGAGGTCGTCGACCTGTTCGCCGACGCCGATGAAATAGACAGGCAATTTGTGCTTTGCCGCGATCGCCACCAGAATACCGCCGCGCGCCGTGCCGTCCAGCTTGGTCATCACCAGGCCGTTGACGCCGGCGATGTTGCGGAAGATCTCGACCTGGTTGAGCGCGTTCTGGCCGGTGGTGGCGTCGACGGTCTGCAACACGGTATGTGGCGCTTCCGGATCGAGCTTGCCCAGCACGCGCACGATCTTTTCCAGCTCCGCCATCAGTTCGGTCTTGTTCTGCAGGCGGCCGGCGGTGTCGATGATCAACACGTCGGAACCGGCTTCCTTGGCCTTTTCGAAGGCGTCGTAGGCGAGGCCGGCAGCATCGGCGCCGAGCTTGGAGGCGATGACGGGCGATTTCGTCCGTTCGCCCCAGATCTTCAGCTGTTCGATCGCGGCGGCGCGGAAGGTGTCGCCGGCGGCGAGCATCACCGACAGGCCGCCATCGGTCAGTTTTGCCGCCAGCTTGCCGATGGTCGTGGTCTTGCCGGTGCCATTGACGCCGACCACCAGGATGACATGCGGCTTGTGCGAGAGGTCGAGTTCCAGCGGCATGGCGACAGGAGTCAGCACCTTCTCCACCTCGGCCGCCATGATGGCGCGCACTTCGGTGTCGGAGACATCCTTGCCGTAGCGGCTGGAAGCCAGCGCATCGGTGACGCGAAGTGCCGTCTCCATGCCGAGATCGGCGCGGATCAGCACGTCCTCCAGGTCCTGCAGCGTGTCCTCGTCCAGCTTGCGCCGGGTGAAGACGCCGGCGATGTTGCCGGTCAGTTCGCGTGACGAACGGGCAAGCCCGTCCCGCATGCGCTGGAACCAGGAGCGCCGTGGCGCCGGCTCCGGCGCCTTGACCGGCTCGGCCTTCTGCTCGACCTTTTTGGCGACGGTCACCTTGCCGGGAGCGGGCTTCGGTTCCGGCTTCGGCTGTGGGACGGGCTGCGGCTCGGGCGCGATCTCGGCAATGACGGGCTGCGTCTCGACCGGCGCCGGCTGACGAATCGGCGGGGTGATTTCCGCCGCCGGGGCCTGAGGCGCGGCAGTCGCTGGCGCGGGTTCGGCAGCGGGTGCCAAATCTTGCGTGCGCTCGCGCTGCCCCTCACCCTCTCCCCGTGAAGTACGCGGAGACGGGATCGTCGGCGTCGAGGCTTCTTCTTCAATGTTCGCGAGAGAAGGCGCGGCGTCACTGGCAGCTTCCTTCTCCCCGTCTCTATACGAGGAGAAGGTGCCGGCAGGCGCTTGAGGGGCGGCGCTAACCTTCGAAGTTGGCTGTACTGCAGGAGCCGCCGGCGGCGGCACTTCGACCGGTGCTGGTGTCTCGACCGGAACCTCGGCAGGCGGGGCCGGTACTTCGATCGGCGCCGGTTCGGGCTGCCTTTCCGGGCGCTGCGGCGCAATCTCCGGCTCGGCAGGCGCCGGAGCAGGGACTTCCTGCGGCTGCGGTTCGGGGGCAGGCTCCGGGGCGGGGGGAAGCGGAATTTCTTTGGGCGCCGGCGGCTCCGGCGGTTCTGGCGCGGGTGCCGGTTCCTCTTGCGGCGCGGGCTGCGGCAGGGGTTCCGGCTCGGCGGGAATCGTCGGCTCAGGCGCCGGCGGGATGGCCGGAGCGGGTTCGGGTGCCGGTTCTTCGACAGGCGATGGTTCGGGAGCAGTTGCTTCCGGTTCGGCGGGTGAAAGCGCGACCTCCGCCTCGGGCAGGGGTTCATCGCGCTTCAGAAATTCCGGAACGACCTGTTCGGCAGCCGGCTTCAGCGCATCGAGCTGGTCCCATTTGATCGGCGGCAGCGGAGCGGTCTCGTCAACGCGCTCCTCGACAACCTCTTTCTTGCCGAACGAAAATATCTTCTTGAAAAAACCAGCCATGCTTTGCGTTTCTCAGGCGGCGCGTGCGGCAAGCGGCACTGCGTTGAGCCGGGCGCCATCGTGGCCAGTAATTGTCGCTTCGACGATCTCGCCCGGCGCGCCGGTGCCGAGTGCGGCGAGGGTAAATCCTTCGGTGCGGCCAAGCCCGTCGCGCTCGATCAGGATCGACTGGCGCGTTCCAGGCAGTGAGGACAGATGGCGCTGATACGCGGCTTCGCCGGCGGCGCGCAGCCGGGCGGCGCGCTGCTTGACCACCTCGCGGCGGACCTGCGGCATGCGCGCGGCCGGCGTGCCCTCGCGCGGTGAAAACGGGAAGACATGGAGATGGGTCAGGCCACAGTCCTCGACGATTTTGATCGAGTTCTCGAACATGGCGTCGGTCTCGGTCGGGAAGCCGGCGATGATGTCGGCGCCGAAGACGATCGCTGGGCGCAATTTGCGCACATCCTCACAGAAACGGATCGACTGGTCGCGCAGATGCCTGCGCTTCATGCGCTTCAGGATCATGTCGTCGCCGGACTGCAGCGACAGATGCAGATGCGGCATCAGCCTGGCTTCGGTGGCGATGGCATCAAGGAGATCGTCGTCGGCTTCGATGGAATCAATCGAGGATAGCCGCAAGCGCTTCACGTCGGGCACCTGCTTCAAAATGGTCTTCACCAGTTTGCCGAGTTTCGGCGCGCCCGGCAGGTCGGCGCCGAAGCTGGTCATGTCGACGCCGGTCAGCACGATCTCGGCATAACCATTGCCGGCCAGCCGCTTGACCTGCTCGACCACGGCGCCCATCGGCACCGAGCGCGAATTGCCGCGGCCATAGGGAATAATGCAGAAGGTGCAGCGGTGGTCGCAGCCATTCTGCACCTGGACGAAGGCGCGCGCCCGGCCCTCTATGGCGTCGACCATGTGGCCGGCGGTCTCACGCACCGAGAAGATGTCGTTGACGCGGGCCTTCTCGGTGTCGTTGACGCCGAAATCCGGCAGCGCGCGGTAGGAATGCGCCTTCAGCTTCTCCTCATTGCCAAGCACGAGATCGACCTCGTCCATGGCGGCGAATTTTTCCGGCTCGGTTTGCGCGGCGCAGCCGGTGACGATGATGCGCGCCCGCGGGTTGTCGCGGCGCGCCTTGCGGATCGCCTGTCTGGCCTGGCGCACCGCCTCGCCGGTGACGGCGCAGGTGTTGAAGATCACGGCGCCGCCTTCCAGCGCACCGAGCCCGGCGCTTTCGGCCTCGCGACGCATCACTTCGGATTCATAGGTGTTCAGACGGCAGCCGAAGGTTACCACATCAATGCGGCTGGGGGTCTCGGAAAGGGAGCCGTCGACATCCGGGCTCCTGGACAGAGCAACCGACATCAGGCCGCGCTTTCGGTGTCGCGGGCCGAGGTGCCGGTCGAAGGATCGAAGCTGCCGGAAAATTCCCACTCGGCCGCACCGGTCAGGATGACGTGGTCGTCGTCGCGCCATTCGACATGCAGCGTGCCGCCGCCGGGGGTCAAAAGGCTGACGCTGCGGCCGGTGCGCCTGGTGCGGGCCGCGGCCACCACCGATGCGCAGGCGGCCGAACCACAGGCCTTGGTCAGGCCGGCGCCGCGTTCCCAGGTGCGGATGATCATGCTTTCGGGCGACGTCACCTGGGCAATGGTGATGTTGGCGCGCTCGGGGAAGATCGGGTGGTTTTCGAGCAGCGGGCCGAAACGCTCGAGCTCGTAGGACCAGACGTCGCGGTCGACCCAGAAGATGGCGTGCGGGTTGCCCATCGACACGGCGGAGGGCGAATGCAGCACCGGCGCGTCGATCGGGCCGATCTGCAATTCGATCATGCGGGTGTCGCGGAACTCCTCGGCCAGCGGAATCTCCTGCCAGCCGAAACGCGGCACGCCCATGTCGACCGAGATCGTGCCGTCGGCATGTTCCCTAGCGTTGAGAATGCCGGCGCGGGTCTCGAAGGTGAACGTCTTCTGGCCGGTCTCGGCGGCGAGCGCCTGGACGACGCAGCGCATACCGTTGCCGCAGGCCTGCGCACTGGTGCCGTCGGAATTCAGGATGTCGACATAGTAGGCGGTGCCCGGCGTCTTCGCGTCATGGATCGCCATGATCTGGTCGAAGCGCGTCGCGGCATCAGCGTTCAGCGCAAGGGCCGCCGCCGCCGTCACCTGATCGGCACGGCCGCGCATATCGGCGACGATGATCTCGTTGCCGATGCCGTTCATCTTGGCGAAAGGGGCAGTGCTTGCCATAGCTCCGCGAAATTCCGTGTCCGTTTGGCGCTATATGGCGGAAACGGGCGGGAATTACCAGTGCGCAGGCGTCTTCAGCACGGCGAAGGCGTCGGACTTGGTCACGGCGAAGACGCCGGACTGGTCACGGCGCCGGAGTTAGGTCACGGCGAAGATGCCCAGCACCACCAGCAGGAAGATGACGAGAACGATGCCGATGAGGATGCGCGCGCCTGTGGCGGCGGCTCCGGCCAGTGCCGGCATGCCGAGCAGGCTCGCCGCGGCGGCGACGATGAGCAGGATGATGATCCATTTGATCATGGGAATGCCTCGCAAACCGACAGATTTGAAACCGCATGAAGAACGCTTCTGTCGCCCCTGGGTTCCCGCGGTTTGCGAGGCGAAAAATCTAGCCGGCGATCTCGATATCGGTGCTGAACGGCGCCGTCTTGGTCGAGTTCTGGTCATGCATGAGGAAGTTGCACTTGTATTTGCCGGGCGGCAGTCCATCGAGGGACAGGTCGAGCTTGAAGAAGAGTTCGCGGTTGTGCGAGCGCGAAGCGACCTGCACGCTCCCGATCTTCTCGAAAGTGCCCAGAGCTTCGCCCGTGTCGGAAAGCACGGTGAGGTCGACGGAAAGCGCGATCTGGCTGTTGCCGAGGCCGTCCGAGCCATAGCCATAGCCGACCGGTTCCATATAGAGCACGACCTTCTCGCCTGGCTTGTAGATGTGGTTGGCACGCTCGCTGTAGATGCCGAAGCCGCCGGCCGAATCGACCTGTTTGACATTCTGCACGGCGAGCGGCATCGCTTGCCATAAGGCCTCCTCGGCGCCGCGGAATTTCTCCAGAGCGCCGGCTCCGTCACCTGCCTGCAGCGCCTTTTCGGCATCGGCGGCGCGATCAGTGATTTCACCCGCGAAAGCCGCCGGCACCGAGATTGCCAGCACCATCAGTGCTGCAAGGATAGATTTCATCTGCATTCCCCTTTGTCTTGAGGGCGGACCATCGGCGAAAATGATGGTGCCGTAAATGGCCAATGCGGACTTCAGCCGTGCTCGATCTCCGGCACATGCCAGACCTCGCCGGGTTGCAAGGCGCGAAAGCGCTCCCGCGGCAGGCCCTCGGCGTCCAGCGCCTCGGCCAGTTTCCGGACCGGCTCGTCCATCGGTTCGTCGGTGAGCTGAAAAGTGCCCCAGTGGCAGCCGGCGGCGAAGGCGGCCTTGCACAGCTTCATGCCTTGCACGGCTTCCTCGGGGTTCTGGTGCTGCGGCGCCATGAACCAGCGCGGCTCATAGGCGCCGATCGGCAGGATGGCGAAGCGGAAGCCGCCATGTTTGTCCGCCATCAGCCGGTAGTTGATGCCATCGTGGAAGCCGGTATCGCCGGCGAAATAGAGTTTGCCGCCCGGCGTCTCGATGACGAAGCCGGCCCACAGCGCCATGCGCCGGTCGCGGGCGCCGCGCGCCGACCAGTGATGCGCGGGCTCGATGTGGATGGCGGCGCGGTCAGCGATATCGATCCGGTCGCCCCAGTCATGCGCCGAAAGCCGCATGCCGCGAACCGCCTCGCCGATCAGCACGTCGTTGCCGAGCGGCGTCGCCACCAGCGGATCGTGTCTTTCCTTCAACCGCTTCAGCGTGGCGAGGTCGAGATGGTCATAATGGTTGTGGCTGACCAGCACGAGGTCGATCGGCGGCAGATCGTCGAAGGCGATGCCCGGCGCATTGACGCGTTTTGGCCCGGCGAAGGAAAACGGCGAGGTGCGTTGCGACCAGACCGGGTCGGTGAGGATGTTCAGCCCGGCCGTCTGCATCAGCAAGGTGGAATGGCCGACCATGGTTACTATGAGGTCGGTGCCTTCGACCTTTGCGGCCGGCCTTGCCTGCGGAAAGGGGCTCGGACTGGTCGCCGGCCATTTCGCCCGCTGGCCGTTGAACTGCCATTTCAGCAGATCCGTGAAGCGGCCGGGCATCCGGCCGCCGGAGTTGAAGAACAAAGTGCCATCGAAATGATCGCTGGGCGGACCGCTGTAATAGCGGTTGGCGGCTTTCTTTCTCGCGGCCAAAGGTATGCTCCAGCGGGTTTCGGCTCCTAGACATAGGCGTTGCGCCGGTTGGTGCAAGCATTTGCAGGGCGAATGCGCGATCGCGGCCGAGATCCACGGATTTGAGCGACGGGCAGGCACGGCACGTTGAGATTGCGATAAATTTGCAACAATCTTGCCGCAAACCCTATTTTAACCATATCGGGTTGAAATTTCGCCACCTTCTCCATCTTGGTGGAGGGTGATATTGCGCGGACGGCTTCCCCCCAGCCGGATCCGACGGAGGTTGTAATGAATTTTTCGAAAAGCGGTCTGGTGGCCGTATCGCTGGCGGCGCTCGTTGCGAGTGGCTGCTCAACCTCGCGCTTCTCGTCCATGGACGACCAGCAGCCGGCGCCACTGCAGCCGGCGCCGGCCGGCCAGGTGACCTCCAATCAGCTGCCGCCGCCGGCCTCGCCCGGCACCACCGACCCGTCGCAGTTCCCGACCGCGCCGGCGAACACGCAGGTTGCGTCCTTGCCGCCCGACGGCCAGGCGCCCGCCGGAGCTTCGGATCTCAGCGCGGCAAGCGTCGCCGGCGTGTGGAACGCCAGCGTTTCCGGCCAGACCTGCAAGATCGCGACGCCGCAGACCAAGTTCGGCGCCGGCTTCCGCGCCGGACCGCTGCATTGCCCGGCCCCGATCGACGGCATCAAGTCGTGGAACGTCGCCGGCAAGCAGCTGACGCTTTACGATGAGAATGGCGGCTCGCTGGCGCGGCTCTATTCGTCGGGCGGCACGAAATTCGACGGCCAGACTTCCAACGGTCAGCCGATTTCGCTTACAAGGTAGCCCGACCTCCCCGGGGCATGTCGCCCAAAATGGGGCCCCGGTTTGGGGCAACGACATGCATGAGAAAAACGACGTGACCGATGCATCTGCGTGACGGCCTCCAGACCCATGCGACCGTCAGGCAGCGCTACGACCATCTGGTGGATACCGGCGCGATCGAACGCGACCCCGCGCAGGAACACGTCGCGGCGGCACTCGACCGGCTGACATCGGAAATCTCGGCAAAGCGGCTGGCGCACAAATCCAGTGCGCTGGGCTGGCTGTTCGCTCGCAAGCGCGAGACGAGGGATGTCGTCAAGGGCCTCTACATCCATGGCGGTGTCGGCCGCGGCAAGACCATGCTGATGGACATGTTCTTCGATCTGCTGCCGGTCCGGCGCAAGCGCCGCGTCCATTTCAACGACTTCATGGCCGATGTGCAGGACCGCATCCAGAAGCACCGGCAGGCGCGCAAGAATGGCGACGTCAAAGAGGATGATCCGATCCCGCCGGTTGCCAAGGCGCTGGCCGAGCAGGCCTGGGTGCTGTGCTTCGACGAATTCTCGGTCACCGACATCGCCGACGCGATGATCCTGTCCAGGCTGTTTTCGGCGCTGTTCGCCAATGGCGTCGTGCTGATCGCCACCTCGAACGTTGCGCCGCAAAATCTCTACCGCGATGGGCTGAACCGCCAGCTGTTCCTGCCGTTCATCGGCATATTGGAACGGCACGCGCAGGTGCTGTCGCTCGACAGCGACAAGGACTACCGGCTGGAAAAGCTCGCCCGCACGCCGGTCTATGTCACGCCAGCCGACGACACGGCCGACCGGGCACTCGACGAGGCCTGGCGGACGATGACGCGCGGCGCGCCGACCGCCGCGACATCGCTGACGCTGAAGGGCCGGCAGGTTCTGGTGCCGGCTGCCGCCGGCGACGCGGCGCGGTTCTCCTTCGCCGATCTGTGCGAAAAACCGCTCGGGGCGCGTGATTTCCTGGCTATCGCAGGACGCTTCTCGACCGTCTTCATCGACCGCGTCCCAGTGCTGGGCGAAGGCAAGCGCAACGAAGCCAAACGCTTCATCCTGTTGATCGACACGCTTTACGACCACCATGTGCGGCTGGTGGTGAGCGCCGAGGCCGCGCCGCAGGAGCTCTATGTGGCCAAGCGCGGCGTCGAAGTGTTCGAGTTCGAGCGCACGGCCTCACGCCTGATCGAGATGCAGAGCCGCGACTGGCTGGAGGACTGGGCGGAGCGGCGGAAGGCGAAGGCGGCGCCGGCGGAGGCACCGCGGGCTCAAGCCCTACCTTCATCGCCCTAAGCAGATGGACCCACAGCGGAGCCAAGACCCTGGTCACTGAAGCTTGTATGCATACATGACGAAACTCTCCGCTTCCCCATGCGGCTCCGCGCGCGACTCATAAAGCGCGCGGGCCGGGAGGTTGTCGGGTTCGGTGCCGACCCAGGCCTCCTCGCAGCCATTCTCCCTGCCGATCGAGAACATCGCGTCGAGCATTCTGCGCGCGATACCCTTGCGCTGGAAGGCGGGCGATACGCCGACCTCGTCAATATAGAGCTCGCTGACCTTGTCGGGATGGCGATGGATGACGGCGGCACATTGGCCGACAACCACGCCATCGGCGAACGCCACGACCATGAAATGGCCGGGTTGTCCGAGATAGGCTGCCAATCGCTCCGGCCTGACCGGTTCGTCGAATACATCCTCGGCGATCCGCATCACAAGGGCGTCATCGCCCGCCTCAAGCCTTACGATCTCCATCTTCATTGTGTAAATTCTCCCAAGTCGACTTACAAACTTTGACGTTTACGTAAATCCCAATCCATCTAACCGATTGAAAATGCTCACTCCAAAATAATCGTTTGAATTTATCTCGCGCCGAGGCTATTGGGTGCGGCGAAATCTCGCGGGTTTCCTCAGCATTCCGGCCTCTTCCTCGACGCCGTCATCAAGTCGTCAAAGATTTGGGCGCAGTCACAGACAAAGGGAAAACATCCTCACATGGCACGCAACAAGATAGCGCTTATCGGCTCGGGCATGATCGGCGGCACGCTGGCCCACATGATCGGCCTCAAGGACCTCGGCGACGTGGTGCTGTTCGATATTGCCGAGGGTATTCCGCAAGGCAAGGGGCTCGATATCGCGCAGTCGTCGCCGGTCGATGGTTTTGACTCCCGGCTGACCGGCGTCAACGACTATGCCGGCATCGAGGGCGCCGACGTCTGCATCGTCACCGCCGGCGTGCCGCGCAAGCCGGGCATGAGCCGCGACGACCTGCTGGGCATCAATCTCAAGGTCATGGAACAGGTCGGCGCCGGTCTGAAGAAGTACGCGCCCAAGGCCTTCGTCATCTGCATCACCAACCCGCTCGACGCCATGGTGTGGGCGCTGCAGAAGTTTTCCGGCCTGCCCAAGACCCATGTCGTCGGCATGGCCGGCGTGCTCGACAGCGCGCGCTTCCGCTATTTCCTGGCCGAGGAATTCAAGGTCTCGGTCGAGGACGTCACCGCCTTCGTGCTTGGCGGCCACGGCGATTCCATGGTGCCGATGATCCGCTATTCGACGGTGTCGGGCATCCCGCTGCCCGACCTCGTCAAGATGGGCTGGACCTCCAAGGAGAAGCTCGACCAGATCGTGCAGCGTACCCGTGACGGCGGCGCCGAGATCGTCGGCCTGCTCAAGACCGGCTCGGCCTACTACGCGCCGGCGGCCTCGGCGATTGCGATGGCCGAAGCCTATCTCAAGGACAAGAAGCGCGTGCTGCCTTGTGCTGCCCACCTCTCCGGCCAGTACGGCGTCAAGGGCACCTATGTCGGCGTTCCCGTGGTAATCGGCGCCGGCGGCGTCGAGCGCATCATCGAGATCGACCTCAACAAGAGCGAACAGAAGATGTTCGAGAGTTCGGTGGCGACCGTGCAGGGCCTGACCGAGGCCTGCGTCAAGATCGCGCCGCAGCTCGCCTCGAAGTAAATCCCGCCAAAACGTCCACCCCGGCAAAACGACCTGGAGATAGTTCCCGATGAACATCCATGAATATCAAGGCAAGGCGCTGCTGAAGAGCTTTGGCGCGCCGGTGGCCGAAGGCGTGCCGGTGTTCAAGGCGAGCGAGGCGGAAGCCGCGGCACGCGCGCTGCCCGGCCCGCTCTATGTGGTGAAGAGCCAGATCCATGCCGGCGGCCGCGGCAAGGGCAAGTTCAAGGAACTGTCGCCCGACGCCAAGGGCGGCGTGCGGCTGGCGAAGTCGGTCGCCGATGTCGTCGCAAACGCCAACGAGATGCTCGGCCACACGCTGGTGACCAAGCAGACCGGCCCGGCCGGCAAGCAGGTCAACCGCCTCTACATCGAGGACGGCGCCGACATCGAGCGCGAGCTTTATCTGTCGATCCTGGTCGATCGTTCGGTCGGCCGCATCGCCTTCGTCGTCTCGACCGAAGGCGGCATGGATATCGAGGCGGTCGCGCACGACACGCCGGAAAAGATCATCACCGTCGCCATCGACCCGGAAAAGGGCGTGACAGTGGATGATGTGAAGGCGCTCAACACGGCCCTCAAGCTCGACGGCGACGCGGCCAAGGATGGCGGCACGCTGTTCCCGATCCTCTACAAGGCCTTTGTCGAGAAGGACATGAGCCTGCTCGAGGTCAATCCGCTGATTGTCATGAAGAACGGACGGCTGCGCGTGCTCGACGCGAAAGTGTCGTTCGACAACAACGCGCTGTTCCGCCACCCCGACGTGCTCGAACTGCGCGACACCACCGAAGAGGACGAGAAGGAAATCGAGGCGTCGAAATACGACCTCGCCTATGTCGCGCTCGACGGCAATATCGGCTGCATGGTCAATGGCGCAGGCCTCGCCATGGCGACGATGGACATCATCAAGCTCTATGGCGCCGAGCCCGCCAACTTCCTCGATGTCGGCGGTGGCGCGTCCAAGGAGAAGGTGACGGCGGCGTTCAAGATCATCACCAGGGACCCAGCGGTCAAAGGCATACTGATCAACATCTTCGGCGGCATCATGAAGTGCGACATCATCGCCGAGGGCGTCATCGCCGCGGTCAAGGAAGTCGGCCTGAAAGTTCCGCTGGTGGTGCGCCTGGAAGGCACCAACGCCGAGCTCGGCAAGAAGATCATCAATGACAGCGGCCTCAACGTCGTGTCGGCCGACGATCTCGACGACGCGGCCAAGAAGATCGTGGCGGCGGTGAAGGGCTGAGCCTGTGCCTCCGCGCAAGATAAACCTCGTCGAGGCGGCGGATCAGAAGATCAGCAAGGTCTTCGATCCGCATATCGCCGGCGACGTCAATGACAGCCAGGCCAAGGTCGCCAAGTTTGGCGAGATCTTCGACTGGCACGCCCATGAGCATGAGGACGAGGCCTTCCTCGTGCTGCGGGGCAGGATCGCCATCGATTTCCGCGACGGGCCGATCGAACTCGGCGAAGGTGATTTCATCGTCGTGCCGCGCGGTGTCGAGCACCGGCCGCGCTCGCTCACCGCCGAGCCCGTGGTGCTGATGTTCGAGCCAGCGACGACGCTCAACACCGGCAACGCCAAGAGCGACCTTACCGTAACCGACCTGAAGCGGCTCTGATCGATGAACGCTGCCTCCTTCTCCTCGCTTTCCGCCGATCACCAGCGCCTGCAGGTGCTAGTCGGCGCGTGGCGCGGCGAGGAAGAGGTCGCTGCCACGCAATGGACCGATGCCGGCACGGCGACGTCCGAAGTGCTGGCAGAGGCCCAGTTCGGCGGCCTGTTCGTGGTGCAGCGCTATCGCCAGCGCCGCGACGGCACGATTTCCTTCGGTTCGCACAATGTGTTCGGCTTCGACCAGCCAAACCGCCTCGTCACCATGCACCAGTTCGATTCGATGGGCTTCGTGCCGGCCTCGCCGGCCATGGGCAGGTGGAACGGCAGCGAGCTCAATCTCGAGCGGTCGTCGCCGCGCGGCACGGCACGCGTGACGTATGTTTTTGACGATGCCGACACCTACCGCATGCGACTTCATTTCAAACCCGCCGGCAGCGATGGCTGGCAAGACATGGTGAGCAGCGTCTACCGGCGCGTCTCGCCTTCCTCGATCAACAGTCTTTAGAAAAGGGCTCCGATGTCCATTCTCGTCGACAAGAACACCAAGGTGCTGGTGCAGGGCCTGACCGGCAAAACCGGTACGTTCCACACCGAACAGGCGCTGGCCTATCACGGCACCAAGATGGTGGGTGGCATCCATCCCAAGAAGGGCGGCGAGACCTGGACCGGCTCGAAGGGCGAGAGCCTGCCGATCTTCGCCACCGTCGCCGAGGGCAAGGCAAGGACCGGCGCCAACGCTTCCGTCGTCTACGTGCCGCCGGCGGGTGCTGCCGAAGCGATCCTGGAGGCGATCGAGGCGGAAATCCCGCTGATCATCTGCATCACCGAAGGCATTCCGGTCATGGACATGGTCAAGGTCAAGGCGCGGCTCGACCGCTCGACCTCGCGGCTGATCGGCCCGAATTGCCCGGGCGTGCTCACTCCCGACGAATGCAAGATCGGCATCATGCCCGGAAACATCTTCCGCAAGGGCTCGGTCGGCGTTGTTTCGCGCTCGGGAACACTTACCTATGAGGCCGTGTTCCAGACCACCAATGTCGGCCTCGGCCAGACCACCGCCGTCGGCATTGGCGGCGACCCGGTCAAGGGCACCGAGTTCATCGACGTGCTCGAGATGTTCCTGGCCGACGACGAAACCAAGTCGATCATCATGATCGGCGAGATCGGCGGTTCGGCCGAGGAAGATGCCGCGCAGTTCCTCAAGGACGAAGCCAAGCGTGGCCGCAAGAAGCCGATGGCCGGCTTCATCGCCGGGCGCACGGCGCCGGCCGGCCGCACCATGGGCCATGCCGGCGCTGTCATCTCCGGCGGCAAAGGCGGCGCCGAGGACAAGATCGCGGCGATGGAATCGGCCGGGATAAAGGTATCGCCGTCGCCGGCGCGGCTGGGCACAACGCTGGTCGAAGCCATCAAGGGCTGAGCGTCAGCGCCGGTGGTGGAATGAGGGCCAACGGCGGTTCGTTGGCTTTGAGGGGACAAGAAGGGCGGGTGAACCGCCCACTATCGCGGCCCTGCCGCAAATGTAAGGAGACGGAGCCAGGCTCCGCTGAAACGACATGGCAAGACAAGATCAGGCCAACGACCAATTCTCGCTCACCTCATTCCTTTATGGCGGCAACGCCGACTACATCGACGCGCTCTATGCCGCCTATGAGGACGATCCCGCCTCGGTCAATCCCGAATGGCAGGAGTTCTTCGCCGGGCTGAAGGACGATGCCGGCGATGTGCGCAGGAACGCCAAGGGCGCTTCCTGGGCCAAGCCTTCCTGGCCGCTGCAGGCCAATGGCGAATTGGTGTCGGCGCTCGACGGCAATTGGGGCATCGTCGAGAAGCACCTGGAGAAGAAGGTCAAGGACAAGGCGGTCACCAACGGCGTCGTGCTCTCCGACGCCGATGTGCACCAGGCGACGCGCGATTCGGTGCGCGCCATCATGATGATCCGCGCCTACCGCATGCGCGGCCACCTGCACGCCAATCTCGACCCGCTCGGCATCGCCAAGCCGCTCGAGGACTACAACGAGCTGTCGCCGGAGAATTACGGCTTCACCGAAGCCGATTACGACCGGCCGATCTTCCTCGACAATGTGCTTGGGCTCGAATTCGGCACCATCCGGCAGATGCTGGAGATCCTCACCCGCACCTATTGCTCGACGCTCGGCGTCGAATTCATGCATATCTCCGATCCCGAGGAGAAGGCCTGGATCCAGGCGCGCATCGAGGGCGCCGACAAGGAGATCTCCTTCACCACCACCGGCAAGAAGGCGATCCTGCAGAAGCTGGTCGAGGCCGAAGGCTTCGAGCAGTTCATCGACGTCAAGTACAAGGGCACCAAGCGCTTCGGCCTTGACGGCGGCGAGGCGCTGATCCCGGCGCTGGAGCAGATCGTCAAGCGCGGCGGCCAGCTCGGCATGAAGGAGATCGTGCTCGGCATGGCGCATCGCGGCCGCCTGAACGTGCTCAGCCAGGTGATGGCCAAGCCCCACCGCGCCATCTTCCACGAATTCAAGGGCGGATCTGCCGCCCCCGACGAGGTCGAGGGCTCGGGCGACGTCAAGTACCATCTCGGCGCCTCGTCGGACCGCGAGTTCGACGGCAACAAGGTGCATCTGTCGCTGACCGCCAACCCCTCGCACCTGGAAATCGTCGATCCGGTGGTGATGGGCAAGGCGCGCGCCAAGCAGGACTACCTGTTCGGCCGTGGCCGCGAGGAGATCGTGCCGCTGGAGGAGCGCGCCAAGGTGCTGCCGTTGCTGCTGCACGGCGACGCCGCCTTCGCCGGCCAGGGCGTGATCGCCGAAATCCTCGGCCTGTCGGGGCTGCGCGGCCACCGCGTTGCCGGCACGCTGCATTTCATCATCAACAACCAGATCGGCTTCACCACCAATCCGCGCTTCTCGCGCTCGTCGCCCTATCCGTCGGATGTCGCCAAGATGATCGAGGCGCCGATCTTCCACGTCAATGGCGACGACCCGGAAGCCGTGGTGCACGCCACCAAGGTGGCGATCGAGTTCCGCATGAAGTTCCACAAGCCTGTTGTGGTCGACATGTTCTGCTACCGCCGCTTCGGCCACAATGAGGGCGACGAACCGGCCTTCACCCAGCCGATCATGTACCGCAACATCCGCACCCATAAGACGACGGTGCAGATCTATGGCGACCGGCTGATCGCCGAGGGCCACATCACCCAGGCCGAACTCGACCAGATGAAGGCCGACTGGCGCGCGCATCTGGAATCCGAATGGGAAGTCGGCCAGCACTACAAGCCCAACAAGGCCGACTGGCTGGACGGCGCCTGGTCTGGCCTGCGCACGGCCGACAACCAGGACGAACAAAGGCGCGGCAAGACCGCCGTGCCGGTCAAGACGCTGAAGGAAATCGGCAAGAAGCTGACCGAGGTGCCGAAAGGTTTCGAGGCGCACAAGACCATCATCCGCTTCCTCGAAAACCGCCGCGAGGCGATCGAGTCCGGCGAAGGCATCGACTGGTCGACGGCCGAGGCGCTGGCTTTCGGCGCCATCCTGCTCGACGGCAACCCGATCCGCCTGTCGGGGCAGGATTCCGAACGCGGCACCTTCTCGCAGCGCCATTCCGTGCTCTACGACCAGCGCGACGAGACCCGCTACATCCCGCTCAACAATCTGTCGGCGGCACAGGCCGGCTACGAAGTCATCAATTCCATGCTGTCGGAAGAGGCGGTGCTGGGCTTTGAATATGGCTACAGCCTGGCCGAGCCGAAGGCTCTGACCTTGTGGGAAGCGCAGTTCGGCGACTTTGCCAACGGCGCCCAGGTGGTGTTCGACCAGTTCATCTCGTCGGGCGAGCGCAAGTGGCTCAGAATGTCGGGTTTGGTCTGCCTGCTGCCGCATGGCTATGAAGGCCAGGGCCCGGAGCACTCCTCGGCCAGGCTGGAGCGCTTCCTGCAGCTTTGCGCCGAAGACAATATGCAAGTCGCCAACTGCACCACGCCAGCCAACTACTTCCACATCCTGCGCCGGCAGCTGAAGCGCGACTTCCGCAAGCCGCTGATCCTGATGACGCCGAAGTCGCTGCTGCGCCACAAGCGGGCGGTGTCGACGCTGCCGGAAATCTCGGGCGAAAGCTCGTTCCACCGGCTGTTGTGGGACGACGCGCAGCTGTTGCCCAACCAGCCGATCAAGCTCACCAAGGACTCGAAGATCCGCCGCGTCGTGCTGTGCTCCGGCAAGGTCTATTACGACCTCTACGAGGAGCGCGAGAAGCGCGGCATCAACGACATCTACCTCTTGCGCGTCGAACAGCTCTATCCATTCCCGGCCAAGGCGCTGATCACAGAGCTGTCGCGTTTCCGCAACGCCGAGATGGTGTGGTGTCAGGAGGAGCCCAAGAACATGGGCGCCTGGTCGTTCATCGACCCGTATCTGGAATGGGTGCTGGCGCATATCGACGCCAAGCACCAGCGGGTGCGCTACACCGGCCGGCCGGCGGCCGCGTCGCCGGCGACCGGATTGATGTCCAAGCACCTTGCCCAACTCGCCGCCTTGCTCGAAGACGCGCTCGGCGAATAAAGCAGGCGAATAGAACAGAACCGACAAGAACGGACAGGCACAATGGCTACCGAAATCCGCGTTCCCACTCTCGGCGAATCCGTCACCGAGGCGACCATCGGCAAATGGTTCAAGAAGGTCGGCGATGCCATTGCCGTCGACGAGCCGCTGGTCGAGCTCGAAACCGACAAGGTGACGGTGGAAGTTCCGGCCGCAGCCGCCGGCACGCTGGGCGAAATCGTCGCCAAGGAAGGCGAGACGGTCGGTGTCGGCGCTTTGCTGGGCTCTATCTCGGCAGGTGGCGCCGCCGCGCCGGCGACCAAGCCGCAGGCGGTGTCGCAGGCCTCCTCGCCGGATGCGGCATCGACCAGCAAGCAGGCCGCGGCCGAGACCGCCAAGATCGCCGGCGATGCCGGCGCGGTCGAGCCGCGCTCGATGCCGCCGGCGCCGGCCGCCGCGAAACTAATCGCCGAGAACAATCTGTCGGTCGACCAGCTGTCCGGCTCGGGCAAGCGCGGCCAGGTGCTGAAGGGCGACGTGCTCGACGCCATCGCCAAGGGCGCGCCGTCGCAGCCGGCCGAGACGCCGAAGGCGGCGCCGGCACCTGCTCCGATTGCCGTGCGCGCGCCATCGTCCGGTGACGACGCCTCGCGCGAAGAGCGCGTGCGCATGACGAAGCTGCGCCAGACCATCGCGCGCCGGCTGAAGGAAGCGCAGTCGACCGCGGCCATGCTGACCACCTTCAACGAGGTCGACATGTCGGCGGTGATGGCGCTGCGGACCAAGTACAAGGACGTGTTCGAGAAGAAGCACGGGGTGAAGCTCGGCTTCATGGGCTTCTTCACCAAGGCCGTCACGCACGCGCTGAAGGAAATCCCGGCGGTCAATGCCGAGATCGACGGCACCGACATCATCTACAAGAATTTTGCCCATGTCGGCGTCGCCGTCGGCACCGAAAAGGGCCTCGTCGTGCCGGTCGTGCGCGATGCCGACCAGATGTCGATCGCCGAGATCGAGAAGGAGATCGGCCGGCTGGGCATCGCCGCGCGCGACGGCAAGCTGTCGGTCGCCGACATGCAGGGCGGTACCTTCACCATCTCCAATGGCGGCGTCTATGGCTCGCTGATGTCGACGCCGATCCTCAACGCGCCGCAGTCGGGCATTCTGGGCATGCACAAGATCCAGGACCGGCCTGTCGTGGTCGGCGGCCAGATCGTGATCCGGCCGATGATGTATCTGGCGCTCAGCTACGATCACCGCATCGTCGACGGCAAGGAAGCCGTGACCTTCCTGGTGCGTGTCAAGGAAAGCCTGGAGGATCCGGAACGGCTGGTGCTCGATCTGTGAGCGGAGCTGATCCGCAATGAGCGGCTGGCCGGAATGGTTCGGGTTCAGGCTGGGCCGCCTACTACGAGTGTTTCGGCCGGCTGCCCCGACTGCTATTTCCTCGCCGACAACATCGACTGAATGGGATTCGGAGCCGGCGAGCAGCAATTTCGGCGTATTCGCCCTCAGCGAAGCCGAGATGGCAGAACGGAAAATCATCGTCTCCACGATCGGTGAACTTGAGCTCCCGACTGGCGAAATCGTTGCTTGCGATCCACTGATTACAGGGTTGGAACGGCCGGTGTTTAGCCGCAAGGTCAAGCCGGGCCGCTACCCGGTCACGTTGCTTGAGGTGCGGAGTTACGTTGCTGCGGCAGTCTTGCGGTTTGGTCCCGGCCTGCCGGTAAGCTGGGAATTGGCCACCTTCACCAGGAATGGTGGATCGACTTGGAAATCCGGATTTATGGTCGACGATGCTGTCGCTTCGTTCATGGACAAGTCGGTTCTGACGCTAATGTCCGACCTGGAGGAACTCGACGGCTACCTTGCTGACGTTGCATGCTCGTTCGACCGGTTCCGCATGGACAATCCGGTTGAAGGAAATCCGCTTAATATAGCCATGTTCAGTACGGGCTGGGGTGATGGAATCTACTATTCCTTCTGGGGACTGGACGCCGCCGGCGAGCCGCTGGTCTTGATGACCGATTTCGAAGTGCTCGAAGACGCCGATGGTCGAGGGAGCGACCAAGCCAACTGATGACAAACGTTGCTTCGCCAATGATCGGATTTATGGCAGGCTCGCTGTTTTTTCTGGCAGCGGGTTCCGATGCCCATGCCGCTTGTCCGATCGAGCTCGCCGTCTACGGCGATAGCCAGAGCGTCAGCGAGATTGATTTTACCCCGACCGGCACATCGGCGACCGTCACCAACACGTTCCGCATGATCCTCGACAACAATGTGGTGCTGAACGGCATCGTCATGTGGAACGAGGGCGTGGCACGGCCGAACGGCGCGCTGATGTACAAATGCCCGGAGGGCGACACCACCGGCGCCGAGCTCGCCGCCTGCACGCCCTGGCACGGCGTCATCTACACGTCCGACGACAAGGGCAGCATCGGGCTCTTGCCGGCGGAAGGCGTCGAGGCGCCGAAGACGCTGATCCTGCCGGATCTCGGTCCGGTGCTGCATCAGTCCTCGGCCTATGGCGGCAGCGGCTTCTCGAAAGTGCCGTCGGATGTGTTCACGCTGAAGGGATGCCAGGAATGAGCGAGGCGCAGAAGGTCCTGCTGGTCACCGGCGGCAGCCGCGGCATCGGCGCCGCCGTCTGCCGGCTCGGGGCGAAAGCCGGCTATCGCGTGGCGGTCAACTATGCTTCGAATAAGGCAGCCGCCGACTTGCTGGTCACCGAGATCAAGGCGGCCGGCGGCGATGCGTTTGCGGTCAAGGGCGATGTCGGCAGCGAGGCCGATATCCTCTCCATCTTCGAGGCTGTCGATCGCACCTATGGCCGGCTCGACGCCTTCGTCAACAATGCCGGCATCGTCGACGCCAAGGCGCGGGTCGACGAGATGAGCGCGGCACGGCTCGAGCGCATGATGCGCATCAATGTCGTCGGTTCCATCCTGTGCGGCCGCGAGGCGGTCAGGCGCATGTCGACGCGCCATGGCGGCAAGGGCGGGGCGATCGTCAACATCTCCTCGGCGGCAGCGGTGCTGGGCGCGCCGGACAATTATGTCGACTATGCCGCCTCCAAGGGCGCCATCGACACGTTCACCATCGGGCTCGCCCGCGAGGTGGCGCTGGAAGGCATCCGCGTCAACGCGGTGCGGCCGGGTATCATCGACACCGACATCCATGCTTCCGGCGGACAGCCGGATAGGGTGGCACTGATCCAGGATACGCTGCCGATGAAAAGAGCGGGCACCGCGGATGAAGTCGCGGGTGCGGTTCTCTATCTTCTATCCGACGCCGCCTCCTATACGACAGGCGCGATCCTGAATGTCAGCGGCGGCCGCTGAGCGCCAAGCAAAGGGAAACAAACATGGCTTATGACGTCGTTATCATCGGATCGGGACCGGGCGGCTATGTCTGCGCCATCAAGGCGGCGCAGCTCGGGCTGAAGGTCGCGGTGGTCGAGAAGAACGCCACCTTCGGCGGCACCTGCCTCAACATCGGCTGCATCCCGTCCAAGGCGCTGCTCCATGCCTCCGAAATGTTCGCCGAGGCCGGCCATTCCTTCGACACGCTGGGCGTCGAGATCCCGGCGCCGAAGCTCAATCTGAAGAAGATGATGGCGCACAAGGACGCGACGGTTTCGTCCAACGTCAACGGCGTCGCCTTCCTGTTCAAGAAGAACAAGATCGACAGCTTCCGCGGAACCGGCAAGGTGGTGGCGCCCGGCAAGGTGTCGGTGACCTCCGAGGACGGCAAGGTCGAGGAGATAGAGACTAGGAACATCGTCATCGCCACCGGCTCCGATGTCGCCGGCATTCCCGGGGTCAAGGTCGATTTCGACGAGAAGATCATCGTGTCGTCGACCGGCGCGCTCTCGCTGGACAAGGTTCCGGGCCACCTCGTGGTCGTCGGCGGCGGCGTCATCGGGCTCGAGCTCGGCTCGGTCTGGGCGCGGCTCGGCGCCAAGGTCACCGTGGTCGAGTTCCTCGACACGATCCTCGGCGGCATGGACGGCGAGGTCTCGAAGCAGTTCCAGCGGCTGCTCTCCAAGCAAGGCTTCGAGTTCAAGCTCGGTGCCAAGGTCACCGGCGTCGCCAAGGCCAAGAAGGGTGCGACCGTCACCTTCGAGCCGGTGAAGGGTGGCGCCGCCGAGACCATCGCTGCCGATGTCGTGCTGATCGCCACCGGTCGCCGCGCTTTTTCGGACAGTCTCGGGCTTAAGGACGCCGGCGTCGAGGTCGACGAGCGCGGCCGGGTCAAGACCGACGGGCATCTCAAGACGAACGTCCCCGGCATCTATGCCATCGGCGATGTCATCGCCGGGCCGATGCTGGCGCACAAGGCCGAGGACGAGGGCGTGGCGGTGGCCGAAACCATCGCCGGCCAGGTCGGCCACGTGAATTACGAGGTCATTCCGAGCGTCGTCTACACCAGCCCGGAAATCGCCTCGGTCGGCAAAACCGAGGAAGAGCTGAAGAAGGCCGGCATCGACTACAAGGTCGGAAAATTCCCGTTCAGCGCCAATGGCCGTGCGCGCGCCATGCTGCACACGGACGGCTTCGTGAAGATCCTCGCCGACAAGCAAAGCGACCGCGTGCTCGGCGTGCACATTGTCGGCTTTGGCGCCGGCGAGATGATCCACGAAGCGGCGGTGCTGATGGAGTTTGGCGGCTCGTCGGAAGACCTCGCCCGCACCTGCCACGCGCATCCGACGATGTCGGAGGCGGTGAAGGAAGCGGCGCTGGCCACCTTCTTCAAGCCGATACACATTTAAAGGCCCCTCATAAACTCTACTCCGGCGGCCATCTGGCGCGACCTTCCGCGCTTCTCACAGCGCCGAGCGCCTCTTGGACGCGCAAAGGACGCTGTGACTTTTGACTGGCGCATGATCCCGAAAATCGGATCGATTTTCGGGATCATGCGCTGCTCACGGACCTGCATGTCCGCTCCGCTCCGGTTCTCGAAAGCCACGCCAGCTGACTCACCGGAGCGAGTTTCTGGAAAGCCTTTCGGGGCTATCGCTAAAGCAAAACGGCCCGCCTTTCAGCGGGCCGTTCGTATTTGATGTCGAGCCGATCAGTTGGCCGGAGCCGGAGCAGGCGCCGGTGCTGGAGCAGGCGCGGGTGCCGGGGCAGGAGCCGGGGCGGGTGCCGGAGCTGGCGCGGGTGCCGGAGCGGGTGCCGGCGTAGCGGGCTTCATCGGTTCAGCCGGGGTAGGAGCCGGGGCCGGTGTGCTGGCCGCTGGCGGTTCGGCGGGTGCCGGATGCTGACCGCTTCTGCCGAAAACGTAGTACGCGACAATCGCCAGGATAACGACGACCAGAGCAATCAGCCAGGGGCTGCCGCCGCTGCCGCCGCTTGGCCTGTCGTTTGATGGATTCGCCATAAAAGTGTCCTCCGTGGATGAAAATTATCAATCAACAGCCATCAACGTGCAACCGTTGAATGGGTTTCACGCTAGGGAAGGAAAGCGCCGAAAACACGGCGTTTAGGGCCCCCCACTGCCATCCGACTCAATTGACGGCGGTGACAGTATAGCCGGCTTTACGAAAATCCTCGACCAGTCCCTCTCCGGGCTGGCGACGTTTCGCCACGCAGTGTCCCAAACCAACCGATGCTATCGTTGGTTGCGAGGGATTTGCCGATATGACGCCCACTGCACAGACTTTTCCCGATCCCGAAGGCGTTCTCGCCGGCGCTCAGTTCGCCGACCGATACGCGCTGACAACCGATGGTCTCGCCCTGACCGCCATTGGCGCGGCCGAACGCGTCCTGGGGCGGACACCGAGATGGGTCGGCCGCCTTACGCAGCTGCGCAACCTTGCCATGAGGCCATTCGGGCTGAAAACGGGGGCGGAGCCCGACGCGCCGCCGGAAAGCAGGATCGGCATATTTCCGCTCATCAGCCAGGCGCCCGGCAGGGTCGTCCTTGGCCTGGACGACTGGCATCTCGATTTCCGCGTCCTGGTGGAGGTCAACGATCTCGGCGCGGGCCGGCAGGAGGTGGCTGCGTCGACGATCGTGAAGACGCACAATCTGTTCGGGCGGACATATCTCGCCATCATCAAGCCGTTTCACCGCATCATCGTTCCGGCGGTGCTGGCTCAGGTCTTGATCAAATAGGGCTTAAAGCCCCACTGCCGTGACAGTATAGCCAGCTTTGCGGAAATCCTCGACCAGTCCTTCGGGACCGGGAAGATGCAGCGCGCCGACAGCCATGAAGGCGTTGCCCCTGGCCAGGATCGGCCCGGCATGGTCGACCATCACCTTGTTGCGGCTGGTGATCATGGTTTCCTCGAAGGCGGCATAGCCCGAGGGATCATTCTGCTCTTCCGGCATGGCGGCGCGGAACAGCGGCCAGAACATGCCGGTGTCGCCGCGCTGGTAAAGCACGATCATGGTTTCGTTGATGTCGTTGACCTTGTCGCCGAGCTTCAGCGTGTCGACCAGGCCCTTCATGTGAAAGGCGAGCGGCAGCGAGGCCATGGCGCGCAACTGGCTCTCGGCGGTTTCCAGGCCCTCCACCGGCTTGCCGGCGGCCTTGGCGCTCTCGGCCAGCTTGACGTCGAGCACCGGCGCCCCGCCCGACTGGCGGGCGAGTTCGCAGGCCGGAAGCGCCATCATCGCCGACAGCATCCAGGGCTTCATCTTGGCGACCGTCGCCGGCGGGATGCCGCGCGCATCGAGCGCGGCGTTCATCGCCGCCGCTTCGTCCGGCTTCAGCAAGGAGGACAGCGTCGTGGAGTCGGTGAACATCATCAGGTCCGGCTCCTTCAGCATCGCCGTCATCATCTTCTGCTTGTCGAGCACGTCGGTGGTTTCGATGATGAGGGTGCCGGCGGCGTCAAAGGCCTTCTGTGCTTCCGGTGGCAGCGTGGTAACGCGCGGGTCGGTCATGTGCATGGTGCCGAAGAGGTAGGACGGCTGTTCGCCCGATTTCTCCAGCTTCCACAGCAGGCCCTTGCCATTCAGCGTGGCGGCGGCTTCCGCCTCGATCTTGCTGTAGGTGGCGGGGTTGCTCTTCTGCAGGGCCGACAGCATGTCGGCGCCGCTGCAGGTCGGGATTTCCGCATGCGCTCTGCCGGCCGCGAACAACAGCACGGCAAGGAAGGACAGGAAAAACAGCACGTTGAGCGCAACGAGCAGCTTCAGCGAGATGGAAGCTGCACGATCGGCGATGGCAAGGACGCGTTTCATGGCCCCTTTCTAAGGGTGAAAAGCGGCAAAACGGTTAATCGGCAGATCGAAATTGAAGGGGTTACGCCCTTGGATGGGCCGATTCGTAGATTTCGAGCAGCCTTGCCGTGTCGACGCCGGTGTAAATCTGCGTCGTCGACAGGCTGGCGTGGCCGAGCAGTTCCTGGATGGTGCGCAGATCGCCGCCGCGGCCAAGCAGATGGGTGGCGAAGGAATGGCGCAGCGCATGCGGCGTCGCTGTGTCGGGCAGGTTGAGCGCCGAGCGCAGTTTGGCCATGGCGCGCTGGATGATGGCCGGGTTGAGCGGGCCGCCGCGCGCGCCGCGAAACAACAGGCCTTTCGGATCGAGATGGTGGGGGCAGAGCCGGCGGTATTCGGCGATTGCCTTGAGCGCCACCGGCAGCACCGGCACCAGCCGTGTCTTGCCGCCCTTGCCGGTGACACGCAGCACGGTGTCGGCCTCCGACGCCAGATCGGCGCCGGCGAGGCCGAGCGCTTCGGAAATGCGCAGGCCGGAGCCATAGAGCAGCGTCAGCACGGCGGCGTTGCGGGCGGCGATCCAGGGCTCCTCGGCCAGCTGGCCTTCCACCGACACGACCTGTTTGGCGTCACTCGCAGTCAGCGGTTTTGGCAGCGATTTGGGCTGGCGCGGCGCGCGCAGCGCGGCAGCGCCGGCCGCGTTGGCGAGGCCACGGCGTTCGAGGAAACGCAAAAGCGAGCGGATGCCGGCGAGACCTCGGCCCAGCGTGCGGGGGCCGGCGCCGGCGTTGCGGCGGGCGGCGAGAAAGCCGCGCAGATCGGCCGGGCGCAGATTGGCGATGTCGGAAATGCCGGGCGAGCCGCCGCAATGGCCGGTGAGGAAATGCAGGAACTGGCGCGTATCGCGCTCGTAGGCTTCCACTGTCTCGGGTGACAGGCGACGTTCACGCGCGAGCATCTTCAGCCAGCTTTCGCGCGCTGCCTGGAGATCGGGTTTCGCCGGGATGAGGAATTCCTGCATGGCGGCATTTTCTTGTATCCGGGTTAGGAAGCGGTGAAGAGCCCGTCATTGAAATGACAGCCGCGTGGGGTTAGAGCAGGCCAAAGGATATTCGCGATGAGCAAGCCGCAAAACCCTGTCCAGATGGCCGTGATCGGCGCCGCCCATGGCATCAAGGGCGAACTCAGGGTGAAGACCTTCACCGGCGATCCGATGGCGCTTGCCGACTATGGGCCGCTCTATGCCAGGGACGGCCGCGCCTTCCAGATCACAGACATCAGGCCGGCCAACACCGTCGTCGTGGTGCGGTTCAAGGGCATCAGCGACCGCAATGCCGCCGAAGCGCTCGCCGGCACGGAATTGTTCGTCGATCGCTCGATGCTGCCGGACGATGGCGAGGAGGATGAATTCTACCATGCCGACCTGGTCGGACTGGAGGTACGGGATGATACGGGTGCCGCGCTGGGCAAGGTCGTCGCCGTGCATAATTTCGGCGGCGGCGACATTCTCGACGTGACGCTTGCCGGCCGCAAGGGCGTGCTGATCCCGTTCACGCAGGCCGCCGTGCCCGACGTGTCGATCGCCGAGGGCTTTGTCCGCGTCGACCCGGTGGCGGCCGGGCTGGTCGAGGACGAGGATGGCGATGCGCCGCACGAGGAAGACTTCGACCCGAAGGGCAGGCCGCGCGGACCGCGCGACGCCGGGGGCAACCGGTGACATTCAAGGCTTCGGTGCTGACGCTCTATCCCGAGATGTTTCCGGGCGCGCTCGGCCTGTCGCTGGCCGGCCGCGCGCTCGAGGCCGGCACCTGGTCGCTGGAAGCGATCCAGATCCGTGATTTCGCCACCGACAAGCACCGCACCGTCGACGACACGCCGGCCGGCGGCGGCGCCGGCATGGTGATGCGCGCCGATGTCTTGGCCAGGGCGATCGACCATGCCTCGCCGCCGGGCGATGCGCGTCCGCGCCTTTTGATGAGCCCGCGCGGCAAACCGCTGACGCAGGCGCGCGTGCGGGAACTTGCCGCCGGGCCGGGGGCCGTCATCCTGTGCGGCCGCTTCGAGGGCGTCGACCAGCGGCTGATCGAGGCGCGCGGCCTGGAAGAGGTGTCGATCGGCGATTTCATCCTCTCCGGCGGCGAACCGGCGGCGCTCGTGCTGCTCGACGCGGTGGTGCGGCTGCTGCCCGGTGTCATGGGCAATGCGGTGTCGGGCGAGGAAGAGAGTTTTGAAAACGGCCTGCTTGAACATCCGCATTACACAAGGCCGCAGGAATTCGAAGGGCACGCGATCCCCGAAGTGCTGACGTCCGGCAACCACGCAAGAATAGCGAAATGGCGGCGAAGCGAGTCCGAGAGATTGACAGCGGAACGAAGGCCCGATTTGTTGGCCGCGCTGCCGGACTTGCCGCGAAAGTAAGCCACGCGCAGAGCTCGTCATAAGAAGGGGTGACCATGGCGTTTGTCCTCGGCGTTGTTGTTTTCGCTGGCATATTCGGCTTCTTGGACAGATACATTGCCTGGCCGGGTGGCAGCTCGGACCACGCTCGATGATCGCCGGTCATTTCGGACTTGCCGCAGCCGTCAAGGCGCGTCGCCCAAACGTGCCGCTCTACGGGTTGATGCTGGCGACGGCATGGCTGGATATCGTGTTCGTGCCGCTGCTGCTGACCGGGGCGGAGGGCCTCTCCAAAGCGCCTGACGCGCAGGCGGCCGGATATGGCGCTGCCTTCATCCATGCCTGGTACACGCATTCACTGCTTGGGGCGCTCGTGCTCTCGGCGATTTTCGGCGCCTTCTTTGCACCGCGATACGGGCGCGCGGCGGCAGTCGTCGTCGGCGCGGTGGCGTTTTCGCACTGGCTGCTCGATCTGATCGTGCATCGGCCCGACCTGCCCTTGCTGCCGGCAAACGCCTTCAACCTGCCGCTGCTCGGCTTGGGCCTGTGGCGCTATCCGCTGGTTTCGGCGGGCCTGGAACTGTTGATCGTGCTCACAGGCTTCGGGCTCTACTGGCAGGCCGCCGTAGCGGCCAATCGCAGGGCTGCGAAATCAGTCAGTCTGGCGCACGCGATCGGCGGCGCGGCACTTGCCGCCGGCATCGTCGTGCTTGCTATCGACTTCCTGTCGCCAGGCTGAAGGCCACTCAGCCCTTGCCGAAATAGTAAAACGCCAGAAACAGGCCGACGGCGACGACGAAGCCGCGCACCACGTTCTGCGGGACGCGCCTGGCGATCCACACGCCGGCATAGCCGCCAAGCGCACCGCCCGGGATCATGACGATCGCCTGCGGCCAGGCGACGACGCCACCCGAGACGAAGACGACGATCGCCACCGCGGCGACGACCACGGCCAGCATGTTCTTCAGAGCGTTCAGCCGGTGGTAGTCGCCGGCTTGGGTCAGGCCGAGCGTCGCCAGCATCATCACGCCCATGCCGGCGCCGAAGAAGCCGCCATATATGGAGGTGACTAACTGTGCCAGCAAACCGGCGAGCGAGCCGACCGCCGCCTCATGACCGGGTTTTGGCGCTGGCTTCAGCCACGGCCCGGCGGCAAACAGGGCGGTTGCGCCCAAAAGCAGCCACGGCACCATGACGCGGAAGGACGGGTTTGACAGTGCCAGAAGGATGAAGGCGCCTGCCAGCGCGCCAGCCGCCGAGATCAGGCAGAGCAGCAGGGCACCGCGCCAGAAGTGTCTGATGTCGGTCCAGTAGGCGAGCGTCGAGGTGATGTAGCCCGGGAACTGCGTGACCGAGGAGGTGGCGTTGGCGACGATCGGCGGCACGCCGACCAATGTCATGGCGCCGAAGGTGATGAAGGTGCCGCCGCCGGCAACCGCATTGGCGGCGCCGGACAGGAAGCCCGCCAGGAACAGCAGGATGGCGTCGAAGACAGACATGGGATGCCGCCGCGAAAAACTCTGTTATGTCAGGCTTAGAAAGGCCTGAGGATCGACGCAACCCGGCACGAAACGATTACGATGGTGCCATGCCGGCAAAAAAGACTCGTGCGCGGGCGTGACAAAGCGCCGAAATAGCTGTATGTGCGCGCCGAACCGGAAGAAAAATCTGCCGGACCCGTCAACAATGACGGTGTAGTCGTCCCTGTCCGATGTCCTGCAGACGAATGTCTCGGAGGCAAAGGACATAGCCGAGCGGTCAATGGAACTGCAAGGCGAGTGTCGGACGCTCTGACTGTCGGAAGAACAAGAAGTGGATTACCCAAGATGGATCTCATCCGTCAGCTCGAGGCCGAGCAGGCCGCCAAGATCGAAGCCAAGCGCAAGCTCCCCGAATTCCAGCCCGGCGACACCGTGCGCGTCCAGGTCCGCGTGACCGAAGGCACCCGCACCCGCGTCCAGGCCTATGAAGGCGTCGTCATCGCCCGCGCTGGTTCCGGCTTCCAGGAAAATTTCACCGTCCGCAAGATCTCCTACGGCGAAGGCGTCGAGCGCGTGTTCCCGGTCTTCTCGCCGATGGTCGAGGGCGTCGAGATCGTTCGCCGCGGCAAGGTGCGTCGCGCCAAGCTCTATTACCTGCGCGATCGTCGCGGCAAGTCGGCCCGTATCTCGGAAAACACCGGCGTGCGCGCGCGCAAGCTCAACGATGAGGAGCGCGACGCGCTGAACGCCGAGAAGGCCCGCATCGAGGCCGAGAAGGTCGCGGCCGCCCAGGCGCTGGCCGCCGAGACGGCCGCCAAGGAAGCCGCCGAGAAGAAGGCCGCCGCCGCTGAGGCAACCCCGGCCGAATAAGGCTTTCGACGAACGAGTTTCAAAAAAGGCGGCTTCGGCCGCCTTTTTTCGTTTCGCCAGACTGTGAACGCTTCCGGCCCGGAAACCGCATCCGGTTGTTGACCGCGTGTTATATTGTGTACTAAATAATCGTGCACAAGATAATTGGAGATTTGAAAATGGCACTCTACACCACACGGGCTCACGTCACCGGCGGCCGCGCCGGCCATGGCGAGACCAGCGACGGCCTGCTCAAGGTCGACCTGGCGATGGCCAAGGAGCTCGGCGGGCCGGGTGGCGCCACCAATCCCGAGCAGCTTTTCGCCGTCGGCTACGCCGCCTGCTTCGAAAGCGCCATCCGCTTCGTGGCGCGCAAACAGAAGCTGCCGCTTACGGATGCCTCGATAACCTCGACCGTCAGCCTGCTTCCCAATGGCGAGGGCTTCAAGCTCGGCGTCGCGCTCGCGGCGGAGACGAAAGGCCTTGATCAGGCGGTTGCGGAAGCGCTTGTATCGGAAGCGCACAATATCTGCCCCTATTCGAACGCCATCAGGGGCAATGTCGAGGTGGCGCTTTCGGTAAAGGCGGCATGACGGAAAAGACCACAAGGAACCACAGCGACGTCCCGGCGGAGGCGGCCGGGACGGTAAAGGTGCCTCGACTCGACCAGCAGCTCTGCTTCGCGCTCTATTCGGCGAGCGGGCTGATGACGAAGCTCTATCGGCCGTTGCTCGATCCGCTCGGCCTGACCTATCCGCAATATCTGGTCATGCTGGTGCTGTGGGAGCACGCGCCGAGCACCGTGGGCGCGCTTGGCGAGGCGCTGGGCCTCGATTCCGCGACGCTGACGCCGCTGCTGAAGCGGATGGAGGCGGGCGGGCTCGTCACCCGCCGTCGCGATGCCGCCGACGAGCGCCGCGTGCTGGTCGAGCCAACGGCCAGGGGCCAGGCGTTGCGCACGCGGGCGCAAGATGTTTCCGCAGCATTTGCTTGCAGCGTGCCGCTGGAGCCTGGTGAAGCGAAAGCGCTGCATGCTACGCTCACCCATCTCGTTGCCGGCATGCGAAATGCTGTTGCGGAAGACGCCTCGGCGGATGCGGAAGGGTTGGTTTCTGGTTCGACATGGCCAGATCATCCCGAAATCCCTTGATACAGGGCATCCGAATCTCTTTTCACGCGCGCTGACGCGGCGGACCGTCTTGCATGGCGCATGCGGAAAGCTAAAGTCGGCGCCGGATTTCCTGTAAGCCCATCCGGGCGCCTTCAATTTTCCGGGAGTGTGTCATGACCAAATCGAAACTGCTGCTGGCCGGCCTGCTGGCCCTCGTGCTGGCGCCCGTTGCCGCCTTCGCGCAGGCGCTGCCCGATCTCGGCGGCAGAAAAGTGGTGGTGGTGACCGAAAACGCCTATCCGCCGCTGCAGTTCATCGATCCCAAGACGGGCAAGCAGATCGGCTGGGAATATGATGCGATGAACGAAATCGCCAAGCGGCTCAATTTCAAGGTCGAGTACCAGAACACCTCCTGGGACGCGATGATCCAGGCGGTTTCCGACAAGCAGTACAACATCGGCATGACCGGCATCACCATCAAGGATGACCGCAAGGAGAAGGTCGATTTCTCCGACCCCTATATGCGCTCGGAGCAGTTCATGCTGGTGCGCGGCGACGAAAGCCGCTTCACCGACGCCAAGACCTTCGGCGCCTTCAAGGACGGGCTGATCGGCGCGCAGCCCGGCACCACGCCCTTCTACACCGCCGTCTACAGCGTGCTCGACGGCAATGAGCAGAACCCGCGCATCAAACTGTTCGAGACTTTTGGCGCCACGGTGCAGGCCCTGAAATCGGGCGACGTCGATGTCGTGCTGACCGACGGCACGGCCGGCAAGGGCTATGTCGATGCTTCCGAGGGCAAGCTCAAGCTGATCGGCGGTCCGCTCGGCACCGAGGACTTTGGCTTCATCTTCCCCAAGGGATCGGACCTGGTGAAGCCGGTCAACGCCGCGATCGCCGCGCTCAAGGCGGACGGCACGTTGGATGCGCTGAACAAGAAGTGGTTTCTTGACTACAAGATGGGGCAGTGATTTCCCGCTGGGTTTGCGCTTGAACGCCTCCCTCTGCCCTGCCGGGCGTTCGTCGTTCGGCAAGCCAAGCAATTGGCTTCCCGTCCGCTGCGCGGACCACGTCCTCAACCCCCTCAAGGGGGGAGATCGGCCGTTTCTTCCGCATTCGCCAATCACCAACGCTGTAAGACCAGAGGGGGGTGCCTTGGCGCGATCCTTTTGATGGGGGGTCCTTCCCCTAAAGCCGAATTCCCCTGGTGGCTTGCCGTTGCCGCCGTGCTTGCACTGGTGGCGGCGTTGTTCATCGCTGCCAGCGATCTCTATGCCCAGGTCTTCGCCACGGTCGCCAAGGGCATCGGCATCACCGTCTTCGTCACCGTCGTCGCCTTCGCCATGGCGTCGATCATCGGTCTCGGGGTTGCGCTGATGGGCTTGTCGGGTTCGTCCTGGCTTCGCCAGATCGCGCGCTTCTATGTCGAGATCATCCGCGGCGTGCCGATCCTGGTGCTGTTGTTCTGGATCGCCTTTGCCGGCGCACCGGCCTTCGTCGCCGCCTGGAACGCGCTGACTTCGCCGCTGCAAAATGCCGGCTATCTCGGCGAGCTCCTGGTGCGCGACGTGTCGCTGCTGTGGCGCGCCGTCATGGCGCTGACCATCGGCTACTCCGCCTTCATCTCGGAGGTCTTTCGCGCCGGCATCCAGGCGGTCGAGAAGGGCCAGATCGAGGCGGCCAAGGCGCTTGGGCTGAGCCGTGCGCAACGTTTCCGGCTGATCGTCTTTCCGCAGGCGATCCGCACCATATTGCCGCCGCTCGGCAATGATTTCGTCGCCCTGGTCAAGGATTCCTCGCTGGTCTCGGTGCTCGGTGTCGCTGACATCACCCAGATGGGCAAGATCTATGCCGCCGGCTCGTTCCGCTTCTTCGAGACCTATTCGATCGTCGCCTATATCTATCTCATCCTCACCGTCGGCCTGTCGCTGGCGCTCAGGGCGCTGGAGCGGCGCCTGCGCCACCAGCACGAGGAATAGTTTTCGGGTGAGGACAGGGTTACGATCCCGTCGATACCGAGGGAGGTACTCATGATCGTCGACAAGGCCAATGCGGCGCTGGATTCCGTCTATGGCGCCGACACGCCGGAAACGCTGGCGCAGGCCTATGCCGCCTGGGCCGCGACCTATGACAGCGAGACGGCCTCGCTCGGCTATCTCCTGCCGTTCCTGATCACCGCCTGGGTGGCGCGCTATGTTCCGGCTGGCGAGGGGCCGCTGCTCGACGCTGGCTGCGGCACCGGCCTGTCGGGTCCGTCGCTGAAGGCGCTGGGCTATGGCGATATTGCCGGGCTCGACTTGTCGGACGACATGCTGAAGATCGCCGGCAGCCGCAATGCCTATGGCGAGCTGAGAAAGGCGATGCTGGGCGGACCGCTGCCCTGGCCGGATGGTCATTTCCGCGCCTTCTTCTCGACCGGTGTGTTCACCATCAGCCATGCGCCGGCGGCGGGCCTGCACGAACTGGTGCGCATTACCGGGAAGGGCGGCCACGCCATCTTCACCGTGCGCGACCAGGTATTCGAGGGCGGCGGTTTCCAGGCTGTGTTCGATGAACTGGAGCAGGCAGGCAAATGGCGGTTGGTCGAGCAAAGCCCGTGGTTCAGGTGTTACGCCATCGCCGAGCCGGACGCGCTGGTGAAGACGTTTGTGTTCGAGGTGATGTGAGTGCCGCGTTCTTCCCTTCTCCCGCAAGGAGGGAAGGAAAGCCGCACCGCCACGCCGCAATTGCCGAAAAGCCAAAACATTGATATGAGCCACGCCATGGAAGAGCTTTTTGGCGATCCGGCTTACAAGGGGTTCGTGCTGCAGGATAGAAAACGCCTGCCGTCGCGCTTCTCCGCGCGCGTCTGTGGCGCTTTGACCAGCCGACTTAGCTAGGCCGCTTTCGCCGGGCCAAGGGCTTGCGGCGTTACACTCTTCCCATTCTCATATCGACGGATTTACGCCCATGAGCGCACCGCGCACCCTCTACGACAAGATTTTCGACGACCACGTCGTCGACCGCCAGGACGACGGCACCTGCCTGCTCTATATCGACCGCCACCTCGTCCATGAAGTGACCAGCCCGCAGGCCTTCGAAGGCCTGCGCATGAGCGGCCGCAAGGTCCGCCATCCGGAAAAGACGCTGGCCGTGGTCGATCACAATGTCTCGACCTCGCCCGAGCGCAAGTTCGGCATCAAGAACGAGGAAAGCCGCATCCAGGTCGAGGCGCTGGCCAAGAACGCCAAGGACTTTGGCGTCGAATATTATTCCGAGAACGATATCCGCCAGGGCATCGTCCACATCATCGGACCGGAACAGGGCTTTACCTTGCCCGGCATGACCATCGTCTGCGGCGACAGCCACACCTCGACGCATGGCGCCTTCGGCGCGCTGGCGCACGGCATCGGCACGTCGGAAGTCGAGCATGTGCTGGCGACACAGACGCTGATCCAGCGCAAGGCCAAGAACATGCTGGTGCGCGTCGACGGCCAGCTGCCGGAAGGCGTCACCGCCAAGGACATCATCCTGGCCATCATCGGCGAGATCGGCACCGCCGGCGGCACCGGCTATGTCATCGAATATGCCGGCGAGGCGATCCGCGCGCTGTCGATGGAAGGCCGCATGACGATCTGCAACATGTCGATCGAGGGCGGCGCGCGCGCCGGCCTGATCGCCGCCGACGAGACCACCTTCGCCTATGTCAAGGACAAGCCGCGCGCGCCGAAGGGCGCTGCCTGGGATGCCGCGCTCGCCTACTGGAAGACGCTGCAGTCCGACGAGGGCGCGCATTTCGACAAGGTCATCGTGCTCGACGCGGCCAAGCTGCCGCCAATCGTCTCCTGGGGCTCCTCGCCCGAGGATGTGGTCTCCGTGCAAGGCATCGTGCCGAACCCGGACGATATCGCCGACGAGAACAAGCGCACTTCAAAGCAGCGCGCGCTCGACTATATGGGCCTCACGCCGGGTACCAAGATCACCGACATCGCGCTCGACCGCGTCTTCATCGGCTCGTGCACCAATGGCCGCATCGAGGATTTGCGCGCCGCCGCCAAGGTGATCGAGGGCAAGACCGTGAATCCGCGCGTCAACGCGATGATCGTGCCGGGCTCCGGCCTGGTCAAGGAACAGGCGGAAGCCGAGGGTCTCGACAAGATCTTCCGCGCCGCCGGTTTCGACTGGCGCGAGCCGGGCTGCTCGATGTGCCTGGCCATGAACGACGACCGGCTGAAGCCGCATGAGCGCTGCGCCTCGACCTCGAACCGCAATTTCGAGGGAAGGCAAGGCTTCAAGGGCCGCACCCATCTGGTGTCGCCGGCCATGGCGGCGGCGGCGGCGATCGCCGGCCACTTCGTCGACATACGCGACTGGAAATAACCTCCGGTCCACATATTCCAACGACTGCCGGACCCCGGACCGCATTGCGGCTCCGGGGTCTTTTTTCATTCGCGCGGTCCGCATATTCGCTCGGGCTTAACCGCTTGTTTGGGCTTGCGCTCTATGCTCTTCCCTGACGTCAAGCGAGGGGAAGTCACCGTCCTTTGGACACCGGCCTGTTGATAGCGCTGCTCAATCCGACGATCGCGCTGGCCCTCGGCGCGGCCTTCTTCGTGCTATGGGCCCATCAGCGCCACCGGCCCTATCTGGCCGTGCTGGCGCTCAGCTACTGTGCTTCGGCGCCCGGCTTCCTGTTCCAGTATTTCACCTTGCCTATCGGCATGGTGCTGACCAAGCTGGTGTCCAACATCTGCTTCGCCATCGCCGGCTGCTGCCTGTCGGGCGCCATCGTCGCCCGCTATGGCCGCAAGGTGCCTTATGTGGCGATCGGTGTGCTGGCCGGTGGCGGGCTGGCCTCGTTCTGCTGGTTCTTGTTCGTCGCGCCGGATCTCACCTGGCGTATCCTGGCGATGAATTTCGCCTTCGGCGGGCTCAGCCTTCTGGTCGGCGCCGAACTCAGGCCGGTGCGTAACAACGGCCCGACCGAGAAGATCCTGTTCGTGCTGTCGCTGCTGTCGGGCCTGAACTTCTTCGTGCGCACTTTGATCGTCGTCATCGCGCACGGGCCGTTCACCAGCTATGATGGGTTCTACGGTTCGTCCTACTGGACGACGGCGCTGCTGTCGCATGCGCTGCTGTCGCTGCTCATCGCGCTTTGCCTGTTCACCGCCGCGGCCCTCGACGTCATGAAGGCCCTGAAGGCCGAGACGCATACCGATCCGCTTTCGGGCCTGCTCAACCGGCGCGGCTTCGAGGAGCGCGCGGCCCAGCTTCTGCGACACTGCGCGGTGGCGAGGTTCCCGGTGGCGCTGGTGCTGGCCGACCTCGATCATTTCAAGGCGCTCAACGATGTGCACGGGCATGCCGCCGGCGATCGCGTGATCGCCGATTTCGCCGCCAAGCTCCGGTCGGCCACCGGCGCGCGCGGCGCTGCCGGCCGCATCGGCGGCGAGGAGTTCGCCGTGCTCCTGCCGTTGAGCGATCTCGCCGCCGCGCGGCTGTTCGCCGAGGCGGTGCGCACGCTCTACTCGGCGGGCGGCATCGACGGGCTTCCCGCCGACACCAAGGTCACCGCCAGTTTCGGCGTGGCGGCCCGCAGCGGCGAGGAAGCGCTGGAGCCGTTGATGCGCCGTGCCGACGAGGCGCTTTACAAGGCCAAGAAAAACGGCCGCGACAGCGTGCGCCTGTCCTACGAACGGCCCGAAGCGCTGTTCGTGCCGGAGCCGTCCAGGGCCGGCTGAAGCCGTACATCCCGGCTCACGTTAACGTCTTTTTCGCCCGTCGGTGTTTAGGTGAGGCACGGGGTGCGAAAGAGATGAGCGGCGCGAACTTCATCCTGCTGATCAATCTGTCGGTTGCCGGCCTGCTGGCGGCATCCTTCATGGCGGTCGCGTTTCATGATGTCGGTCGCACACCGGCGCGCTGGTTTGCTTCTGGCTATGTCCTGGGCATGGTCTATTCGGCGATCGAATTCAGCATTCCCGCCTTCACCGATGCCCGGCTGCCGGTGGTCACCGCCTTCGCGGTCTTCCTTGGCGCGACAATAGCCTTCAACGTCGGACTGGCCCGCAAATACGGCGTGGCGCCGCCATGGTCGCCGATGCTGTTCTTCCTGGTCGCCGCCACCATCGTCGTCTATTTCGTGCAAGACCTGCCGCGCCAGTCGCTGGTTCGCATGATGGCCTACCAGCTTCCCTACGCCGTCATGCAATTCGCCGGATTGGCCATCGTCTGGTCGTCCAGGCAGAGGCGTGGCCGGCTCGATCGCATCCTGATGGCGGTGCTCGCCGCCAGCGCCGTGCAGTTCGCGTCGAAGCCGTTCATCGCGCATGCGCTCGGCGGCTGGGGCGCCAATCCGCAGGCCTATCTGCAAAGCAACTACGCGCTGGTGTCGCAATCGCTCGGCACGGTCTTTGCCCTGGCCATGGCGCTGCTGACGCTGGCCATCCTGGTCCGCGATGTGCTGGCCGAAGTGACGTCGAGATCGGAGACCGACACACTTTCCAGACTGCTCAATCGCGGTGCCTTCACGCGCCAGGCCGAGCAGGCCGTGCTTGGCGCCATGCGGCAAGGCGTGCCGGTCGCGCTGGTCATCGCCGATCTCGATCACTTCAAGAGCATCAACGACAATTTCGGCCACGCCTCCGGCGACCGGGTGATCGAGACCTTTGCCGGTTTCCTGCGCGAAGCCGCCGCCGGGCACCATGTCGCGGGCCGCATCGGCGGCGAGGAATTCGCCATCATCCTGCCGGGAACCAATCTGGCCGCAGCGCGGCTGTTCGCCGAGGGCACGCGCAGCGCGTTCGGCGCACTGCCCATCGACGGGCTGCCGGCGAACGTCAGCTGCACGGCGAGTTTCGGGGTTGCCGAACTTCATCCCGGCGAAACCATCGCCGATCTCATGCGGCGCGCCGACGAGGCGCTCTACCTGGCCAAGAATGCCGGGCGCGACTGCGTACGTGTCTCGGCCGGGCCAGGAGGCGAGTGGTCGTCCAGCGCAATCGTCATCAATTCCAGATCAGGATGACATCTGGTGGATCGTCATCCCGATCCATCTCTTCGCCGTTTCCGTGAAACGGCGAAGAGTTCTAGCGGCAAGGGCTGAGTTCGGGCATCTCGCCGTCGGAAAGCCCGTACATGTAGCTGCGGCCCTTGACGAAGACCGGCGGCCGGTAGCAATCGCCGTAGCTCGAAATCTCGTCGGATTCGTTCTGGTAGATCACCTTGGGCTGGCCGGCGCTGGTGTAGTCGGACAGTTTCTTGGCCAGCTTGCCTTCGCCGACGATGATGCGTTTGTAGCCGGCAGCGCTGTCGATGACGAGATTGCCGAAGGAATCGGCATAGACGCGATCCTGGTGGCGTCCATCGGCCAGCGTGGGCGTCGCCAGGCCGGCGACCGAGGCCGCTACAATGAGCGCAGCAAGGCGCAATCTGCTCGAGTTCATGCGCATGGCGTTTTCCTTCTTCGAGGCCAAAGCGCGTCGCGACGCGCTTTTATCTCCTGTTTGGATGCATGTCGTTTGTCCCAAAACCGCTGACGCACTTTTGGGCGACATGCATGCCTCCTCGAATCAGAAATTAACTCTTTCTTAACCTTTGTTAAGAGGCCGGCGCGTTGCACGGCGATGTCTCGTCAAACATGGTTAATTTCCGACTGGAGGAAAAACCCGACAGCCATCATTCGGCCATGCTTGGCGGCACCATCGCGCCGGCGTCGAATGGATCCGAAGGTGACTTCGAGGCAGCCTTGATCTTGGCGCAGCATCGTGGCTAGTCTGCCGCGGGGGGAGGACAGCATATGGCGTTACGCCGGACGGTTTGGGTGTCCGTTTTCCCTTTGCTTGCCATCGTTGCGGCCTGCGTGCCGCAGGATGGCGCGCCGAAGGCGGCCAATGTCGTCTCGCCTGCGCCGGCTCAGCAGTCCATCGCAGCCGCGTCACCGCCGGCATCCTCGCCTCCAGCACCGGCAACCAAGATCACCACCGATCTCACCGCGCCGCGATCCGCAGTGGGTACGGCAACCTATGGATGCGGCAACGGCAGCGCGATCACCATTCAGAATCTCGGCTCGTCGTTGCGTGTGATCGAGCCGAACGGCGCGACCGAAGAGTTCGCGGCGTCGCCCGCCAACCAGTCCAGCCGCTACCAGGAAGCCGCCACGCATAACGCAATCGTGATAGACGGGCGTGAGGCGCTGGTGATGAAGAGGGGCTCGACGCCGCAGACCTGCAGGCGCTAGGTCGCACGGCCGAGAAGTCGCGTATGCTGCACTGCAGCGATATCGAGCCGGCTTTGCGTCCTCCATCCCTAATCGATTGAAGCCCGAGCCTGCCTTTTTGTCAGACTAAATGACGTTTCCAAAACGATTTTCTGGCTTTGACGCGGTGCAAAAAGAGCATTAGAAACCGGCTGTCCGAAGTCGCAATCGAAAGCGGCAATGCCGCATTTCCACCTGAGGCTAAAAGCGCGTCGCGCCGAAACGGATTCATGCGACGCGCTTTGGATTCTTGTTTGTGCATGCCGTCCTCCCAAAACCGAGGTCACTTTTGGGCGACATGCACGAAGACGCCGAACCTGGGGGAGCCATGAGCAAATCACCAGCCACCCGCGAATTCGCCAGACGTGAACGGCCGCTTTCGCCGCACCTGACGATCTACCGGCCGCCGATCACGATGACGATGTCGATCATCCATCGCATCACTGGCGGGGCGCTTTACTTCGGCACGCTGCTGGTCGCGGTCTGGCTGATGGCGGCGGCGAGCTCGCAGGCGACCTTCGACTGGGTCAACTGGGCTTTCGGCACCTGGCTCGGCCGGCTGATCCTGTTCGGCTACACCTGGGCGCTGATGCACCACATGCTGGGTGGCGTGCGCCACCTGGTCTGGGATACGGGCGCCGGCCTCGAAAAGCACACCGCCTCGAAGATCGCCTGGGCGACGCTTGTCGGCTCGGTCCTGCTCACCCTGCTGATCTGGATCGCCGGCTACATGGCGCGGGGAGCCTGATCATGAGCGGCAAGAACAACACCGATATGCGCACGCCGCTGGCGAAAGTCCGAGGTCTCGGCTCCGCCCGCGAGGGCACCGGCCATTTCTGGCGCCAGCGCCTCACGGCCATCGCCAACATCCCGCTGATGCTGTTCTTCGTCGGCTTCCTGATCGCGCTCAACGGCTCAGGTTACGCGGAAGTGCGCGCGGCCCTTGCCAATCCGTTCGTGGCGCTGGTGCTGGCCCTGGTGCTGATCTCCGGGTTGATCCATATGCGGCTCGGCATGCAGGTGATCATCGAGGACTACATCACCAGCGAAGGCCTGAAGCTGGCGACGATCGCGCTCAACACATTTTTCACCGTAGCGGTCGGCGTCGCCTCGATCTTCGCCCTGCTCAAGCTGGCATTCGGAGGCTGAGTTGGCCAAGGACGCGAAATCAGCCAAAATGGCAGGCTATAATTTTGTCGACCACAAATTCGACGTGGTGGTCGTCGGCGCCGGCGGCGCCGGCCTGCGCGCCACGCTCGGCATGGCCGAACAGGGCCTGCGCACCGCCTGCATCACAAAAGTGTTCCCGACGCGCTCGCACACGGTGGCCGCGCAAGGCGGCATCGCCGCTTCGCTGTCCAATATGGGTCCCGATTCCTGGCAGTGGCACATGTACGACACCGTCAAGGGGTCGGACTGGCTCGGCGATGTCGACGCCATGGAATATCTGGTGCGCGAAGCGCCGGCCGCGGTCTACGAGCTCGAGCACTATGGCGTGCCGTTCTCGCGCACCGAAGAGGGCAAGATCTACCAGCGGCCGTTCGGCGGCCACATGATGAACTACGGCGAAGGCCCGCCGGTGCAGCGCACCTGCGCGGCGGCCGACCGCACCGGCCACGCCATCCTGCACACGCTCTACGGCCAGTCGCTGAAGAACAACGCGCAGTTCTTCATCGAGTATTTCGCCCTCGACCTGATCATGGAGCCGGACGGCACCTGCACCGGCGTCGTTGCCTGGAACCTCGACGACGGCACCATCCATCGCTTCTCGGCCAAGATGGTGGTGCTGGCCACCGGCGGCTATGGCCGCGCCTATTTCTCGGCGACCTCGGCACACACCTGCACCGGCGACGGCGGCGGCATGGCGGCCAGGGCCGGCTTCCCGCTGCAGGACATGGAATTCGTGCAGTTCCACCCGACCGGCATCTACGGCGCCGGCTGCCTGATCACCGAAGGCGCGCGCGGCGAGGGCGGCTATCTCGTCAATTCCGAGGGCGAGCGCTTCATGGAGCGCTACGCGCCGTCGGCCAAGGACCTTGCCTCGCGCGACGTCGTCTCGCGCTGCATGACGCTGGAGATCCGCGAGGGCCGTGGCGTCGGCAAGAACAAGGACCACATCTTCCTGCATCTCGACCATCTCGATCCGGCCGTGCTGCACGAGCGGCTGCCCGGCATTTCGGAATCGGCCAAGATCTTCGCCGGCGTCGACCTGACCAAGGAGCCGATCCCGGTGCTGCCGACGGTGCACTACAATATGGGCGGCGTGCCGACCAATTACTGGGGCGAAGTGCTGAACCCGACGACGCGCAGCCCCGACAAGGTGTCGCCCGGGCTGATGGCGGTCGGCGAGGCCGGCTGCGCCTCGGTGCACGGCGCCAACCGGCTGGGCTCGAACTCGCTGATCGACCTGGTGGTGTTCGGCCGCGCCGCGGCGATCCGCGCCGGCCAGGTCATCGACCGCAAGTCGGCGATCCCGTCGCCCAATGAAGCCTCGGTCGAGAAGATCATGGACCGCTTCGACGGGCTGCGCCACGCCAATGGCTCGACGCCGACGGCGGTGCTGCGCGAGAAGATGCAGAAGGCGATGCAGGAAGACGCCGCCGTGTTCCGCACGCAGGAATCGCTGGAGAAAGGCTGCAAGCGCATTTCGCAGATCTGGGGCGAACTCAAGGACATCAAGGTATTCGACCGTTCGATGATCTGGAATTCCGACCTGGTCGAGACGCTGGAGCTGGAGAACCTGATGGCCAACGCCATCACCACCGTCTACAGCGCCGAGGCCCGCAAGGAGAGCCGCGGCGCGCATGCGCGTGAAGACTTTTCCGGGCGCGACGATGCCACCTGGCGCAAGCACACGCTGGCCAGGGTGAGCGAAGACGGCAAGGTGACGCTCAGCTACCGGCCGGTGCACACCGAGCCGCTGCTGGCGGAGAAGGACGGCGGCATCAGCCTCGCCAAGATCGCGCCCAAGGCCAGGGTGTACTGACAATGGCGCTGGCGGCCACGGGATATTCCGGCAAGCCCCTTCCGGCCAAGCTCGGCCTGAAGGACGGCATGACTGCCGCCTTCATCGCGCTGCCGCCGGAGCTCGACGGCCTGGCCGGCGCCGTCGATTTCGCAGAGGTCGACCGGCTGGCCGATTGGTCCGACATTTCGGGCAGCCATCAAAGATACGACGCCGTCCACGCCTTCACCCGGCAGCGCGCCGAGATCGAGGATCGCCTCGGCGATGTCGAGGCGGCGATCAAGCGTGACGGCATGGTCTGGGTGTCGTGGCCGAAGAAGGCATCGAAAGTGCCGACCGACGTCACCGAGGGTGTCGTGCGCACCGAAGCGCTGAAACGCGACCTTGTCGACGTCAAGGTCGCAGCCGTGAATGAAGTCTGGTCCGGGCTGAAGCTCGTCATCCGAAAGGACCTGAGGTAATGGTCGAACTGACGCTCCCCAAGAATTCGAAGATCCAGCAGGGCAAGACCTGGCCGAAGCCGGAAGGCGCCACCAATCTGCGGGAATACCGCATCTACCGCTGGTCGCCGGACGATGACGAGAACCCGCGCATCGACACCTATTTCGTCGACATGGACGATTGCGGACCGATGGTGCTCGACGCGCTGCTGTGGATCAAGAACAAGATCGACCCGACGCTGACCTTGCGCCGTTCCTGCCGAGAAGGCATTTGCGGCTCCTGCGCCATGAACATCGACGGTTCCAACACGCTGGCCTGCACCAAGGGCTGCGACGACATTTCCGGCGCCGTGAAAGTCTATCCGCTGCCGCACATGCAGGTGGTGAAGGACCTGGTGCCCGACCTCACCAATTTCTACGCCCAGCATGCCTCGATCGAGCCGTGGCTGAAGACGGTGTCGCCGCAGCCGGCCAAGGAATGGCTGCAGAGCCATGAGGATCGCGAGAAGCTCGACGGGCTCTATGAGTGCATATTGTGCGCCTGCTGCTCGACCTCGTGCCCGAGCTATTGGTGGAACGGCGACCGCTATCTCGGCCCGGCGACGCTGCTGCAGGCCTATCGCTGGCTGATCGACAGCCGCGACGAGGCCAAGGGCGAGCGGCTCGACAATCTCGAAGACCCGTTCCGGCTCTATCGCTGCCACACCATCATGAACTGCGCGCAGACCTGTCCGAAGGGGCTGAACCCTGCCAAGGCGATCGCCGAGATCAAGAAGATGATGGTGGAGCGGCGGGTCTGACCGCGATCGCTTTCATCTTTTGCGCGGCTTCGGCAATGCGGCTGCCGAGATCAAGAAGATGACGGTGGAGCGGCGGGTTTAGGCCCTGTATGGAACCTCTGCCCGCTGAATTTTCGCCGACTCGATCTGGTGCGAAGCCAGGGCGTAAAAATCCTATTCGCCATCGAGAGCGGCAGTCGCGCCAAGACCTTCTCCCGCATCGAAGCCCGCGTGCTCGGTTGCTGAAGGAAGCAACCGACGAACCGCCCAAGCTGCTTGCGCAGAAGGGCTGGTGTGGCCGATGTTCGGCTCGTGAACGCTGTCAGCTCAGATTGCCCGGCAGTTCTTGCTGATCGCGCCGCGGTCCAGCTGGCCAGGCGGCCGACCGCGCCCGATCTCTTTTCAAACATGTCGCTTGCCGGTCTGGCGTGCCGAGTGAATCCTGGCGACTAATATTAGCGCGCTCTCAAGTAACTGATTGCTGGATACGCGTAGTTGCTGGTATTGCCTTAGTATAGTTTTAAACAGTCATCGATATTCACTTTCGAGATCGCGGTTCGAGTGCAAATCAGTGCGCGGCTTCATCGTGAATGGGTATTCAGTATCTGGGCCATTGATCAGCGCCACGACAGTGGGATCACTTACCTGGCTTGTGTCGCTGATCTATTTTCAGGACAGGGGACTGCTCGCGGCTCTCGGCCTGGGGATTTTGATCGCGCTTCTCTGGCTTGACGGCTTCCGGGACAAAAAGGCGGATCAGCAAGGAAGCAGGTGGTTCAGGCTCTATTTCTCGCTCTTCCCCTGCCTTCTGTTCCTCGTCTATGTCTATCTGGAAAGCGTCTTCGGCTATTTTGACTGGGGTGCGATGTTCATGCATGCCGGCGCCGGGATGCTGACGCCCGGCGTCGTCTTTGAGTATTTGTGGAATACCGGAAGCACGATGCTGGTTATTCTGGTCGTTCTTTTCGGTCTCGGCGCACTGAAGGCGCGCGGCACGCTGACGAGGGGATTGGATCTCGCCCTGATGGCGTTCTTCCTGGCGGCAAATCCGATGCTGACACGTCCGATCGCGGCAGCGATCCATCCCAACCCGCGGCATGATTTCCTGTCCAAGCGGTTCGTCGATATTGCCGCTTTGACAGAGCCGGAGATCGCGGCAGCATCCGTGGCCATCGCACCCAGGAACCTCGTTCATATTTTCATCGAGAGCGCCGAGCGCTCCTACATGAACGAGGCGGAGTTCGGCGACGTCATGGATCCGCTGCTCGAATTCGACAGGCGCGGCGTTTCGGCGACCAACATGGTGCAGCTTGCCTACACCAACAATTCCATCTCAGGGATGGTCGCTGCGAATTGTGGAACGCCGCTGCTGATAACGTTCTTCACAACGCGCCAGTATCTGGAGGAGAATTCGCTGTTCCTGCCTGGCTTGACCTGCCTGGGCGATGTTCTGAAGGCGCGGGGTTATCAGCAGCACTTTGTTACCGGTTGGCCACTCAGCTTCACCGGTCAGGGGACATTCTATTCCACCCATGGCTACTCATCGCTTTTCGGCGGGCCCGAAGTGGTGGCCGCCGTCGCCGGGCGCGGCAACAGCTTCGGCGCCGACGACGCCGAAGTCCTGGATTTGAGCTTCGACATTTTGCGGCGCGCGCAGCGCGATGGCAAACCGTTCTCCTTGACGATCGCCGTCAGCGGCGGGCATGCGATGGATGGCTACCTGACTGACAAGTGTATCGGCAAGACAGGACTTTCTCCGCAAGTTCCCAATATTCTCCATGCCGTGAAATGCACCAACATGCTGGTTGCCGACTTCATTCACAAAGCCGAGGCCGAAGGTCTGATGGCGAACACCGTTCTGGTGTTGCAAAGCGACCATCTCAGTGCACCAAGCGCGGTGACGGACCGACTGAACAAATATGAACGACGCAACTTCTTCTCCCTCTCGGGAGATGGCGTTCCGCCCAAAACACATACCGGATTTTCGGGCACGATTGACATATTTCCCACCATCCTCGACGCACTGGGCGTGCCGCCCCTCAATGGCCAGGCCGCCCTCGGCGTCTCACTGCTCGGGGATCGGCCGACGCTGGTCCAGGAACTTGGCCAGGACCAGTTCGATGATGCGGTCTATGCCGAGGATATCCTCGTCAGATCATTCTGGCGGCCGAAACCTGAGCGGAAGGCCGAGGCGCCCGGGACCGATGCGCTCTAGTGCCGAAGCGCGCCGATGCATGAGTCCGATGCCAGATCGCGCCTTGATGGGAGAAAAGGACTGAAAAGTGTGACGCTTCGTAGCGCATTCGTCGATCGAAAATGGGGGGCGTTTCGCGAACGGTCATGGTATCGGAAGCTTTGGGCATAGAAATCCATGAGCGAAGACCTTCCCATCCTCTCTCCCATCGAAGCGCGCGTGCTCGGCTGCCTGATCGAGAAGAAGGAGCTGACGCCTGACGTTTATCCGCTGACGCTCAACGCAGCCCTTGCCGCCGCCAACCAGAAGACGGCGCGCGATCCGGTCATGGCGCTGGAGCAGACGGAGGTGCACCGGGCGCTGAAGCTGCTCGAGCAGAAGGGGCTGGTGCGGCAGATGTTCGGCTCGCGCGTCGAGCGCTACGAGCATCAGATGGCGCAGCGCTTTTCGCTGACCACGCCGCAGACCGCCTTGATCGGCCTGCTCCTGCTGCGCGGCCCGCAGACGGCGCATGAACTCCTGGCTCGAGCCGAGCGCATGGCGCGGTTCTCGTCGATCGAAGACCTGCGCGCTGAACTCGACATGCTGATCGGTCGCCGGCCGCCGCTGGTCCAGGAAATCCCGCGCGGGCCGGGCCAGCGCGAGGACCGCTACGTGCATCTTCTCGCCGGCCCGGTGGACGTTGCAGCCCTGTCGGCGCAACGCAGTGCGCCGGCCATGCCTCACTCCGACCTGGAAGCGAGGTTGGAGGCGCTGGAGCAGGAAGTCGCGGCCCTTCGCGCCAGGCTTGACGGGCTGGGCGGCTGAGGCCGCCTGGAGTTGCTCTCATGAAAACGCCGGCCCGAAAGCCGGCGTTCGTCGCTTCGGGTCCCTCTGCTCAGCCGAGCCTGGCGTCGAGCGACACCTTGATGGCGCCGAGCGCCTTGGAGACCGGGCATTCGGCCTTGGCCTTCTCGGCCAATTCCTTGAATTTCGCCGCATCGATGCCGGGCACCTTGCCGATCAGGGTGATCGCGCTGCCGGTGATGCCGGTGCCTGGAACCAGCGTCACCACGGCCTTGGCGTCGAGCTCGGCGGCGGGCGTGCCGTTCTCGGCCAGGAAGTGCGACAGCTGCATGGCGTAGCAGCCGGCATGCGCGGCCGCGATCAGCTCTTCCGGATTGGTGCCGGATTTGCCGCTTTCGTCCTCGAAGCGCGCCTTGAAGGAATAGGGCGTGCCCTTGAGCGTCCCGCTCTGGCTGTCGAGCGTGCCCTTGCCTTCTTTCAGATTGCCTTTCCAGACGGCGGTTGCGGTGCGGTCCATGAAGTCCTCCTTGGTTGTCGTGAACTTGGCCCGGGTGAAGCCCGGCGTCGGGTCAACTATAGCGCGGGCGGGCGCGAAGACCACTGCGCTGTTTGGACCACGGCACGATGACGGCTCATTGCCTTCCGAAAAAAATTGCGGCTTTCCGAAAAAATAGTCGGACAAAATTGTCGGCTTCCTTCCGGCCCGGCCGTCCTGCGGGCGGCCATGGGATTGTGGCCTGATGGAGGTTCACATGGACAATCTGTTTTTCGCGCTGTGGAAGAGGCCAGGCCGCAAGGCTGGGCGACAGGAAGACTTCTGGCTGGACCCGCCGGCGCCCGTCTTCGGCCGGCTGCTGGCGGCGGTCGCCATCATCGGGGTCGCGGCATGCCTGCTCGACCATGCGGCGGCGGTCGAGGGCAAGGCTGACACGCTCGTCGTCGCATCCTATGGTTCGTCTCAGCAGGAGAGCTCGCAATGAAATATGTCTGCCTGGTCTATGGCGAGGAAAAAGACCTCTACGCATTGACCGTGGAGCGCGGGGCCAAGCTCGACGCCGATTCACTGGCCTATGACAGGTCCCTGGACCAGGAGGGCAAGCTGATCATCGCGCAGGCGCTGCAATCGGTGAGGACATCGAAGTCGGTGCGACGGCGCGAGGGAAAACGCCTTGTCACCGACGGTCCCTTCGCCGAAACCAAGGAGCAGCTGCTCGGCTTCGTCATGGTCGAGGCCGACACGCTCGACGAAGCGCTGGACATCGCCGCCGGCATTCCCCTGGCCGAACTCGGTACGATCGAGGTCCGGGCGATCTACGACATACCGGGGTCATAGGCGCCTGGCTTCAACGGCGCAGATTGGCTTGTTCAGTCGCCTAAGCTTCACCAGCCGCAAATTGAATTTTCGGCGCCCAGGGCAACCCGTGCGTGTTGAAGGAGCGCGACAGTTCTCCTATCGTCGCGCGAATTGCCTGGGGGATTTCGACATGCCTTTCCTGATTGCTGTCCTTGGCGTGCTGGGAGCGGCCGCGTTCTGGTGGTACCGGATGAAGGCGATGAACGATGCCGCGCGCGAGGTCGCCGATGTGGTCGGGCGCGTACAAGGCAACATCAGGCGCAAGAAGCTGCGCAAGCAGGCGGCCCTGTCGCCGCTGACGGCGATCGACGATCCGGTGGTGGCCGCCGCGACGCTGATCACCGCGATCGTTTCCGAGAACGGCCCCGTGCTGCCGCAGCGCGAGGCCGTCATCCGCGCGGTCATCTCCGAGATCGCCGACAAGAAGAAGACCGACGAGGCGGTGATCTACGCCAAATGGGCGGCGGCGCAGATCGACGACACCACCATCGTCATAGACAAGCTTGCGCCGTTCCTGCGCGAGCGTCTCGACGTCGCCGAGCGCAACGACCTGCTGCAGATGGTCAACCGCGCTGCCCAGGGCGGCGAGAAGCGCCTCGAGATCGCCGATCAGCGCATTCTGCGGTTGCGGCAGAAGCTGGGCTTCGAGGTCAACTGAGCGGAAACGACCATCGCTTCGTCGCGCGCCAGGGAGGCGCTCAGATCGCCTCGCCTTTCAGCAGCCGCGGCGTGCCTGCGGACAATCCCGATGCCTGGCGGATGAAAAACTCCTTCAGCCTGGGCATGCGTTCGACGAGGCCGAGGCCGATGTCGCGGACGGTGCGCAGTGGGGTGATATCGTTGGAAAACAGCCGGTTCAGCACATCCGTCGTGATGCCCATCTGCACCGTGTCGAAACGGCGCCATTGCTGGTAGCGTTCGAGCACGTCGAGCGCGCCGATATCCTGGCCGAGCCGGTCGGCCTCGACGATCACCTCGGCAAGCGCCGCCACATCCTTGAAGCCGAGATTGAGGCCCTGGCCGGCAATCGGATGGATGCCGTGCGCGGCGTCGCCGGCAAGGGCCACGCGCGGAGCGACGAAGGCACGCGCGATGGTCAGGCCAAGCGGCCAGGCACGCGGCTTGTCGGCGACGCGGATCTCGCCGAGCTTCAGGCCGAAACGCTGTTCGAGTTCATGCTCGAACACCAGATCGTCGCCTTCCACCAGCGCCTTGGCATCCTCCGTACGTTCGACCCAGACGATCGACGAGCGGTTGGTGCCATCCCCGTCGGGTTTCAGCGGCAGGGTGGCGAAGGGGCCGGCCGGCAAGAAGTGTTCCTCGGCGCGGCCATTGTGCGGGCGTTCATGCGCCACGGTGCAGACGATGCCGGACTGGCCGTAATCCCATTTCACCGTCTTGATGCCGGCCATGTCGCGCAGCTTCGAGTTGACGCCGTCGGCGGCGACCAGCAGCCGTGCCGTCAGCGCGGCTCCGTCGGCCAGATGAACCGTGATGCCGGCGCCATTGGTCTCGAAACCCTGCACCGCGACGCCTTCGATGATGTCGATGCCGAGCGTCTCGGCCCTGGCGCGCAAGGCACCGTTCATCGACTTGTTGGCGACCATATGGGCGAAGGGCTCGCCCGGCGCCACTTCGCCGCCAAAGGTCAGGAAGACCGGGCGCACCGGATCGGCGCTGCGCGAATCGGTGATGATCATCTCGGTGATCGCCTGCGCCTGTGGCGCGATCTCGGCCCAGACGCCGAGCTGGTCGAGCATGCGGCAGGCGGCCGCTGCGATGGCCGAGGCGCGGCCGTCGCGTTGCCAGGCGCCGGCCGGCGCGGCATCGACCAGCGCCACGGCCAGATGCGGTCGCGCCTGCTTCAGCGAGACGGCGGTGGCCAGGCCGACATAGCCGGCGCCGGCGACGAGGACATCGAGCCCGGATCTGGTCTTGGCGTCCGCCTTGCGTTCCATTGTCTTGGCTCCTTGCGCACCGGTCCGGGCCCGCGCCCTTGACGGCTCGTTCTTCCTGTCGGAAACCGCCATAGCAATTTTGCGGCGAGGTCACAAAACATGACGGCGGCGATCGACGAGCTTCTGGGCATTCTCGACCTCGAGAGGCTGGAACACAATCTGTATCGTGGTCGCAGCCCCCAGGTGGAGTGGCAGCGCGTGTTCGGCGGCCAGACCATCGCCCAGGCGCTGGTGGCGGCGCAGCGGACGGTGGAGCCGGACCGCTTCGTGCATTCGCTGCACGGCTATTTCATGCGGCCGGGCGACATCAGGGTGCCGATCGTCTACGAGGTCGACCGCATCCGCGACGGCGGCTCCTTCACCACCCGACGCGTGCTGGCGATCCAGCACGGACAGGCGATCTTTTCGCTGGAGGCCTCGTTCCAGGTCGACGAGAAGGGGCTGGAACACCAGTTCGCGCTGCCCGACGACGTGCCGCCGCCGGAAGGGCTGCCGACACAGCGCCAGCTGCTCGAAAGGGCCGAACGTGTGCCGGAAGCGGTGCGTCGCTTCTGGGCGCGCGAGCGGCCGCTGGAACTCAGGCCGGTCAATCTCCAGCACTATGAAAGCCGCGACAAGCTGCCGCCCCGGCAAAATGTCTGGATCCGCCTTGCCGGCCCGGTTCCCGACGACCGCGCGCTGCAATCGGTGCTGCTGGCCTATCTCTCCGACATGACGCTTCTCGACACCTCGACCTTCGCGCATGGGCGCGGCCTGTTCGATCCCGACATCCAGGCGGCGAGCCTCGACCATTCGATGTGGTTCCACCGGCCGCATTCGCTTGATGGCTGGCTGCTCTATGCGCAGGACAGCCCGTCGAGTTCGGGATCGCGCGGCTTCAGCCGCGGCACGCTCTATGCGCGCGACGGCACGCTGATCGCGTCGATGGCACAGGAAGGGTTGATCCGGCTCAAGCGTTGAGCATTGCGAGTCTTGTTTGAGCAGGATCACTGGACAAACGAAAACCGTTTGCCCGAGAAAACCCGGCCCGGCCTTTGGCGATCGTGGTCAAAGCCGGCAAATTAGGCAAAATCGAAAAATTGCATAATTTTTGAGCATGTGACGTGCCGCAGGCATTGGCACTCGCTGCCTCCAATCGCCCCATTCCCTTTATTTACAACAGGTTAACACGCTGCTTCGGCACTTGGCACGGAGCTTGAATCCTAGTGGGCACTCTCCGGCTCTTTGGGATCGGTGAAGTCGTGCAAACGCGGGGGACCGCAACAGCAAAGGGTGAAACCTTATGAAAATCGTGATGGCAATCATCAAGCCGTTCAAGCTGGACGAGGTGCGCGAAGCGCTTACCGCCGTCGGCATCCAGGGCCTGACCGTCACCGAAGTCAAAGGCTACGGGCGTCAGAAGGGACATACGGAAATCTATCGCGGAGCGGAATACGCGGTCAGTTTCCTGCCGAAGATCAAGATCGAGGTCGCTGTCAGTGCCGACATGGTCGACAAGGCCGTCGAAGCCATCACCGCCGCGGCCAAGACCGGCCAGATCGGCGACGGCAAGATCTTCGTTTTCGGCATCGATCAGGCGGTGCGCATCCGCACCGGCGAAACAGACACCGACGCGCTCTGAGCGGCGAACACGTATTCCAATGGAGAGTTCAATGAATATTTCTTCCACCTTGAAGACGACGGGACGGGCGGCCCTTCTGGGCTCGCTTGCTCTGGCAGCATTGGGCAGCGTCGCCGCCTTTGCGCAGGAAGCCGCTCCGGCCGCTGCCGCTGCCGCACCGGCTGCCGCTCCCACCCCGGTGCTCGACACCGGCAACACCGCCTGGATGCTGACCTCGACGGCCCTGGTGCTGATGATGACCATTCCGGGCCTGGCGCTGTTCTACGGCGGCATGGTGCGCAAGAAGAACGTGCTCGCCACCATCATGCAGAGCTTTGCCATCACCTGCCTGGTGACGGTGCTGTGGTTCATGTTCGGCTATTCGCTGGCCTTCACCACCAATGAATCCGCCAGCATGAACAACTACATCGGCGGCTTCTCGAGATTCTTCCATCACGGCATCACCGTTTCGACGCTGTGGCTGCCGGGGGTCGCGAACATTCCTGAATTCGTCTTCTCGATGTTCCAGATGACCTTTGCCATCATCACGCCCGCCCTCATCGCCGGTGCCTTCGCCGAGCGCATGAAGTTCTCGGCGCTGCTGATCTTCATGGCGCTGTGGCTGCTGGTCGTCTATGCGCCGATCGCGCATTGGGTCTGGGGCGGCGGCTTCCTTGGCGCGGCCGGCGTGCTCGACTTCGCCGGCGGCACGGTCGTCCACATCAACGCCGGTGTCGCGGGCCTGGTCTGCGCGCTGGTCCTTGGCAAGCGCGAAGGCTACGGCACCACCAACATGGCGCCGCATAACCTCGTCTATTCGGTGATCGGCGCCTCGCTGCTGTGGGTCGGCTGGTTCGGCTTCAACGCCGGTTCGGAACTGGCGGCCGACGGCCTTGCCGGTGCCGCCATGCTCAACACCCAGGTCGCCACCGCCGCGGCGGCTCTGGCCTGGATGTTCGCCGAATGGATCGTCGCCAAGAAGCCCTCGGTGCTCGGCATCATCTCGGGTGCCGTCGCCGGTCTCGTCGCGGTGACGCCGGCTTCCGGCTTCGTAAACCCGACCGGCGCCTTCATCGTCGGCATCGTCGCCGGCGTGGTCTGCTACATCTCGGCGGTCAAGGTGAAGCACATGTTCGGCTATGACGACTCGCTCGATGCCTTCGGCGTCCATGGCGTCGGCGGCGTGGTCGGTGCGTTGCTGACCGGCGTGCTCGCCGATCCGGCGATCAATGCGCTCGGCAAAGACGCTTCCATCGGCAAGCAGCTTTACGGCATCGTCTTCACCATCCTGTGGACGGCGATCGCCACCTTCGTGATCCTCTATATCGTCAAGGCGCTGGTCGGCCTGCGTCCGACGACCCAGGAAGAGGTCGAAGGCCTCGACATCTCCCAGCATGGCGAAGTGGTGCCGTAAGGCGAGCTTTGCCAGCGGGGCCGGCGGATCCTCCTCCCGCCGGCCCCATGGTTCCCAGCGCAATCCCGGGAAGACCCGCAATTCGGCTTTCCCGGGAATTGCCCCAGAGATCCCGTCGTGACGCTTTCGAAAGAGGCTCACGCATTGAGGCCCGAAGCAATTCGGGCCTCTTTTTTTGGAAAATCGTACGCTTCGAAAAGATGACGGAGGAATCGTTTTTCGAAACGATCACGTTCGCGTGATCCGCCAATGCGAAGAAACATAGGGCTTTCCGGCTCCGTACTGGGGGTAGCGAGCGCCGTTCTGGCGCTCGCTACCAACAGGGAAGGAACCAACTGATGAACATCAAGAACATTTTCCTGGGAGCACTGGCTCTGTCGATGGTCAGCGGTGTTGCACTTGCTGGCGCGCTCGACGAGCCTGACAATATGGCGCCGTTCTTCACCGATTCCGGCATGAAGACCATGAAGCCCGAGGCGGGCTTCAAGGCAGCCTGGGCCTCGACGGCCAAGGACAAGCAGGACAAGATGATGAAGGAATGCCAGGACGCGGCGATGAGCAAACCTCACGCCGAATTCTGCGCCAACCTGATGATGTACGCCGGTCACAACTGATCGCGCGGGATCGGGCAGAGGCCCGATCCTTTTGTTGTCGAGCGAAACGATGGCGGGTCTACGTGCCCGCCATTGCTTCGTTTGCCAGTGCGCTTTGGTGACGACCGCAGGCGTTCCCGATGCCGTCCGGTGGTGGGGCCTATCCGCCGATCCCGTCGTCCATCATGGTGTTTGTCAGCGCTTCGTATGCATGGCTGCACGTCTGCGAATGGGGGCAATTCCAGACAATCAACGCCGGCATCACCGTCAGCATGGCCGCGATCAGAATTTGCAAGCCAAGACCCAGCACCCCAAATTCCTTGCCGAAGAGAGTTCGGCACAGAAAATACAGGCCCTGTATCAGGCAGGCGGAGGCGAGCAGGTGCAGGAGTGGGCCGGTCGCCCTGGCAAAGGGCGTCACGTGGCCATCGGGAAAGCCTGCCATTCCGAGCTCGACAAACCAGCGCGCAGCGAGCAGAAGACTAAGCCCTGCCCAGGCCAGAGCCGCCACGCGAAGAAAGATAGACCGCATGCCTCTATCCACCCTGGTGGCCGCACGGCGACATTGCACGCGCTGTCCGCTTCCGCTGCAACCTGAAGTGACGGGTTTGATGATCTCAACCTCTTATAGTTAATGCGCCCTTAACCTTCCCACCGATAGTCTGGCCTCCGAATCTGCCGGAGTGCGTCATGCGCTCTGGCCAGGCAATCTGACGGGGAAGAGCATGCGTTCAGGGGCTTCAGCACCGCTCGCGATGACCGATACGGGGCACGGCATCCAGGCTTTCGCAAGGCGCCAGGTCGGCCGGCTGGTCGGCGCGGGCCTGTTTGTGGCTGTAGCCTTCGGGATCGCCAGCCTCGCCACCTGGAACGTTGCCGATCCAAGCTTCTCGCACGCCACCAACAACACCGTCACCAACGCCATGGGCTATGCCGGCGCGGTCTTCTCCGACCTCGCCATGCAGTTCTTCGGCCTTGCCGCGGTTGCGGCGCTGGTTCCAGCTGTCATCTGGGGCTATCTCTTGTTTTCGGCGCGCGGCGTCGACAGGCTGCCCAAGCGGGGGCTGTTCTGGTTCGGTTTCGCGCTGCTCGCCGCCGCGATCGCCGGCTGCGTCGTTCCGCCCAAGACCTGGCCGCTGCCCACAGGCCTCGGCGGCGTGTTCGGCGACATGGTGCTTAAGATTCCGGGCGTCCTCATCGGCGGCTATCCGACCGGGCTGATCGCCAGCGTGCTCGCCGTGCTGCTGGCCGGGCCGACGCTCTGGCTGTTCGCCTATGGCTCGGCGCTGATCGGGCGCAAGAACGGCTTCGCCGTGATGGAGGAGCCGGCGGCCGCGGATCCGCGCGAGGACGATCTTCTGTTCGACAATGAAGAGGATGAGGGCGACGAAGGCATATTGGCGCTCGGCGCCATCACCCATTGGTGGCTGTCGCTGCGCGCGTGGATGCACCGCCGCGCGGTGCGCCGCAGGCAGGAACGCGACGAATACGAGCCGGAGATGGAGCCCCGCGCCAGCGCCTGGCGGCGCGCGGCCCAGCGCGTCGAATCGGCCGAATTCGCCGAGCAACGGATGAGCCCGGATGGCCGCGCCCGCGTCGAGCCGGAATTCTTCGCCGCCATGGTCAATGATCGCAGCGTATCCGTCGATCCGGACGATGACGATATCTTCGATCGTGACGACGAGGACATGGATTTCGACGAGGCGCCTGTCGCCCAGCGCCGCGGGTCGCCAACGGCCAAGGTGCAGCAGTTCCGCTCCGACGCCGCCACCCGCGTCGAGGCGCCGGCGCCGCGGCCTGCGCCAGGCGCGCGCGTCCAGCGCGAGGCGCAGACCTCGCTGATCGGCTCGGACAAGTTCGAGATGCCGTCGCTGCATTTCCTGTCCGAACCGAAGAACGTCGCGCGCGACCCAAGTCTCTCCAAGGACGCGCTGGAACAGAATGCGCGCCTGCTGGAAGGCGTGCTGGAGGATTTCGGCGTCAAGGGCGAGATCATCGCCGTACGCCCGGGTCCCGTCGTCACCCTCTATGAGCTGGAGCCGGCGCCCGGCATCAAATCGTCGCGGGTCATCGGCCTTTCCGACGACATCGCCCGCTCGATGAGCGCGATCGCCTGCCGCGTCGCCGTGGTGCCGGGCCGCAACGCCATCGGCATCGAATTGCCGAACGCCAAGCGCGAGACGGTGTATCTGCGCGAGATCATGGCCAGCCGCGATTTCGAGACCACGAAGGCAAAGCTGGCGCTGGCGCTGGGCAAGACGATCAATGGCGAGGCCGTCATCGTCGACATCGCCAAGATGCCGCACGTCCTTGTCGCCGGCACCACCGGCTCGGGCAAGTCGGTCGCCATCAACACCATGATCCTGTCGCTGCTCTACCGGCTGACGCCGCAGGAATGCCGGCTGATCATGATCGATCCGAAGATGCTGGAACTCTCCGTCTATGACGGCATCCCGCATCTGCTCACGCCCGTCGTCACCGATCCGAAGAAGGCGGTGGTGGCGCTGAAATGGACCGTGCGCGAGATGGAGGACCGTTACCGCAAGATGTCCAAGGTCGGCGTTCGCAACATCGACGGGTTCAACGCCCGCGTCCAGCTGGCCGAGAAGAAGGGCGAGAAAATCTCGCGCACCGTCCAGACCGGCTTCGACCGCCAGACCGGCGAGGCGATCTACGAGACGGAGGACCTCGATCTCGAGCCGATGCCCTATATCGTCGTCATCATCGACGAAATGGCCGACCTGATGATGGTCGCCGGCAAGGACATCGAGGGGGCGGTGCAGCGCCTGGCGCAGATGGCGCGTGCCGCCGGCATCCATGTCATCATGGCGACGCAGCGTCCGTCGGTCGACGTCATCACCGGCACGATCAAGGCCAACTTCCCGACCCGCATCTCCTTCCAGGTCACCTCCAAGATCGACAGCCGCACCATTCTGGGCGAGCAGGGCGCCGAGCAGCTGCTCGGCATGGGCGACATGCTCTACATGGCCGGCGGCGGCCGCATCCAGCGCGTGCACGGCCCCTTCGTCTCCGACGACGAGGTCGAAAAGATCGTCGGGCACCTGAAGCTGCAGGGCGTGCCCGAATATCTCGACGCCATCACCGAGGATGACGACGAGGACGAGGACGAACCGTCCGGCAAGGGCGGTGGCGCCAGTGGCGGTGGCGGCGGCAATTTCGAGGATTCCGACGATCCCTACGACCAGGCGGTGGCGGTGGTGCTGCGCGACGGCAAGGCGTCGACCAGCTACATCCAGCGCCGGCTCGGCATCGGCTACAACCGTGCCGCCTCGATCATCGAGAAGATGGAAAAGGAAGGCATTGTCGGCCCGGCCAACCATGCGGGAAAACGCGAAATCCTGGTGCCGACCGAGGACGACAAATTCTGATGGCGGGACGTTGACGGCAACCTTGAACCTTCTGGCGCGTTCAGCAACCAAGCAGCGTTCGCCCCGCCAAACTTCAGCCCAACTGGGGGTTCAGGACAGCGACAGATACAGGAATCACCACGAGAGTGACCGACATGAAAAACGATCGTTCCAAGCTCAGCGATTTTGCCCCGACCCGCCGCCAGCTCCTCGGCTTCAGCCTTGTCGCTGCCGGTGCAGCCGCCTTCAACGTGGTACCCGGGTTCGAGCTTCTGGCCTCGGCGCAGGCGGCCGTGCCCGCCGCCGCTCAGAAGATCGCCGACCATTTTTCCTCGGTCAAATCGATGAGCGGCGAATTCGTACAGTTCGGCCCCAAGGGCGAGCAGACCGGCGGCAAATTCTTCCTCGAGCGGCCGGGCAAAATCCGCTTCAACTATGACGGGGCGTCGAATTTCAAGGTGATTTCCGACGGCAAGTCGGTGGTCATCCTCAACAAGAAGATGAACACGTCGGACCTTTATCCGTTGTCGAAGACGCCGCTGAAGCTGCTGCTCGATGACCGGATCGACCTCTCCGGCGACCGCGTCAAGAGCGTCAAGGAAGAAGACGACCTCACCACCATCCAGCTTTCCGACAAGTCGGTGTTCGGCAATGCGCGCATCACCATGATGTTCGATCCGAAGACCTACGATCTGCGCCAGTGGACGATCACCGACGCGCAAGGCAAGGATACGACGGTGATGATCTTCAACACCAAGGAAGGCGTCAGCTTCGCGCCCGACACCTTTGCCATCGACTATACGGCGAACCGCGAGCTGAATACGAAAACGCGCTAGGGTACGCAGATATACAGGTGAGGCCGGCCTGCGAATGGCGGTTTCCTGGCTTCACCGTTCTACTGCGGCGCAGTAGAACGGTGTCACGTACCCAAAAGTATGCTCCGCTCGTCGCAAGGGCGACCCCGGAAGCCACCATTCTCGATTCGGCCTGACTTGAATCTCAGCGCGCCTTGGGCCACGCCTGAGCAGGTTCCGCGCATGGCCCGGCTTGTCTTTGCGGCGCCCGGCTGGCAGTTTCCGGACCGACTCCCTCAAAAGGCGTCTTCCCGGTCAGGGCCCATCGATCCTGGCGGGCTGCACGCTGTCCGGATTGCCAATGCCCTTTTCCATCGCCACCTGGAACATCAACTCCGTGCGCCTGCGCATGCCGATCGTCGAGCGCCTGCTCGATGAATACGCGCCCGACGTGTTGTGTCTGCAGGAAACCAAAGTTCCAGACGAGCTGTTCCCGGAAAAGGCATTCCGCAGGCTCGGCTACCAGCATATCGCCTTCCATGGCCAGAAGGGCTATCACGGCGTCGCCACGGTGGCGCGGCGGCCGATCGAGGTGGTCGAGAAGCGCCGCTTCTGCGAGATCGAGGACAGCCGGCATCTGTCGGTGACGGTGCGCGCCGGCGGCAAGACGATCCTGCTGCACAATTTCTACGTTCCGGCGGGCGGCGACGAGCCCGATCCCGAAATCAACAAGAAATTCAAGCACAAGCTCGATTTCGTCGCCGAGATGAACGCCATCCGCGCCGAGCATAGCGAAGTGTCCGCCTCGGTGCTGGTCGGCGACCTCAACATCGCGCCGCTCGAGCACGACGTCTGGTCGCACAAGCAATTGCTCAATGTGGTCAGCCATACGCCGGTCGAGACGGAAAATTTCGAGGCGATGCGGCTCGCCGGCAATTGGGTCGACCTGATGCGGCACAACGTGCCGCTGGACGAGAAGCTCTACACATGGTGGAGCTATCGCGCGCAGGACTGGGAAGCGTCGAACCGGGGCCGGCGGCTCGACCATGTCTGGTCGTCGCCCAACCTGGTGCCTGATTTCACCGGCTACGAAATCCTGCGGGCGGCGCGCGGCTGGGAGCGGCCGTCAGACCATGTGCCCGTCATCGCGCGGTTCGATCTGGACTAGGAGCTGGCTGTCTTGCGCGGCGCTTTTCCCATTCCGGCCGCAACTGCGCCATGACCAGTTCGTCGCGGTGCACGCCATTGAAGAACGCGCTGCCTCGCGCAATGCCTTCGGCCGTGAATCCAACGGCCTCGTAGGCGCGCCGCGCGCGATGATTGTCCGGAAAGAGGCCGATGCAGAGCCGATAGGCGTCGGTTTCGACAAAGACCCGGTCAATCGCTGCCGCCAGCAGCATTCTGCCCTGGCCCCGTCCCGGCACGACGACGGCTATGCGCTTGACCAGTGTCACGCGTTCGGCAGAAGCCCAACCGCGCAGGATCACGAAGCCGGTTGGCGATGAGCCTTCGATCCCGACAAAATAGACATGCCCGGCATCGGCAAAGGCTTCTCGATGACGGGCTTCATCCCAGCGCCCGACGACGGCATCGTAGCCCTCGCGCCGCTCGGTCGCCATGATGAAGGGAAGATCGTTCTCGGTGGCGCGAACAAGCTGAAAAGTCATGCCCGCCTCCCTTCCTACCCCGAAAACCGGGGCGCCAGCTCCTCGATGCGGCGGATCATGGCCTGGAACTCCTCGGAGATGCGCTGGTGCAGCTTAACCGCCACTTCCGGATATTCCTCCAGGATGCGGCGAAACATCTTGCGGCTGAGCCGGATCACTTCCGAGTCGATTTCGGCCGACGCGCTGGTCAGCCGGTTGGTGTCGGCGATCAATGCCAGTTCGCTCAGGATGGTGCCGGGGCCGGCAGTGCCGATCGGGATACGCTCGCCACCCTGCTCGCGATAGAGCACGATGCGTCCGCTGACCACGACATAGGCCGAATCGGCCTCGTCGTCCTCGCGATAGAGTTTGTGATTGGCCTGCAGCAGGGTGTTCTCGGCGCCGAAGGCGAGCAGGCGCAGCTGTTCCTGCGTGAAACCCTCGAAGAGCCTCACGGCGGACAGGATGCGGATGTCGTCATCCAACGCCATCTCTAGCTGCGTCCCCGAACGGTCAGTCCAATCCCTCCTTCACGAGTCGATCCTTAGTCTCCTCCAACAGGATCGCGCCCGAAAGCGGTCCCGCCCAGACCGCTTATTGGATAATGAAATGTTTAAGGAACCAGCTTGTAGCCACCGCTTTCTGTCACAAGAATTTCCGCATTGGAAGGATCGCGCTCGATCTTCTGGCGCAGCCGGTAGACATGGGTTTCCAACGTGTGCGTGGTGACGCCGGAATTGTAGCCCCAGACCTCCTCGAGCAGCACGTCGCGCGTCACCACCTTCTGGTCGGCGCGGTAGAGGTATTTGATGATCGAGGCTTCCTTCTCCGTCAGCCGCACCTTGCCGCCACGCGGGTCGATGAGCAGCTTCTGGCTCGGCTTGAAGGTGTAGGGGCCGACCGAGAAAGTGGCGTCCTCGCTTTGCTCGTGCTGGCGCAGCTGGGCGCGGATGCGCGCCAGCAGCACCGCGAAGCGGAACGGCTTCGTCACATAGTCGTTGGCGCCGGCCTCGAGACCCAGAATCGTGTCAGAATCGGTGTCGTGGCCGGTCAGCATGATGATGGGCGCCTTGTAGCCGCCCTTGCGCAGGATCTTGACGGCCTCGCGGCCGTCCATGTCGGGCAGGCCGACATCCATGATGAGCAGGTCGATGAGGCCGCCGCGTGCCGCGGTGACGCCTTTTGCCGCAGTCGCTTCCTGCAACACGTCGAATTCCTCGTAGAGGGCGAGTTGCTCGACCAATGTGCCGCGCAGGTCGTCGTCGTCGTCGACGATTAGGATGGTGCGTGAAGTCATGGATCAATCCGTTGTTTTGAAAATGAAATTCAGTTGACCGCTGCGTATTTATGCGGAAGCTGGCCGACACAATAGCCGATCACAGTGATTTGTTCCGTGGCACGATCATACAAGAAAAAATGCGATCGCAATGCAGCCGGCGCAATTTTGCCGAAACGGCTGCGTGTGCTGACCGTGCGGGCAAGGCCCGGCCACCCAAGCCAGGGCCTGCTGCAGGCTGGAAAAACGGTGTTTGCCTGCGCGCTGGGGCGCGGCGGCATCTCGGCCGACAAGCGCGAGGGCGATGGTGCTACGCCGCTAGGTTCGATGCGGATCCTGTCGGGTTATTTCCGGGGCGATCAGTTTGCCGGCGGCCGCCGAACTCGGCTCGCGATGGCGCCGATCGGGCCCGATCTCGGCTGGTGCGAGGTGCCGGACGACCGCAACTACAACCGGCCGGTCAAGATCCCCTATGGCGCCAGCCATGAGCGCATGCGGCGCGACGATCGGCTCTATGACGCCTGCCTGGTGCTCGACTGGAACATCGCACCGCGCCGCCGCGGGCGCGGCAGCGCCATCTTCTTCCACCTGGCGCGACCGGATTTCACGCCGACGCAAGGTTGCGTGGCGGTGACCGCGCGCACGATGGCCCGGCTGCTGCCGCTGCTGTCGGATAGGACGGTGATGAGGGTGGTGAGGTAGGAATTGGGCAGTAGGCAGTAGGCAGTAGGCAGTAGGGCTAAGGCCTATTCCCTACTGCCTACTGCCCATTCCCTTTTCTATCGCTTCTGCCAACCCGTGCCCAGCAGTCCGATTTCGCGAAGCTCCCGGTCCATCGCCTTGGCGATGTCGCGGCGTTCGCCGCCGATATCGCACAGTTCACGGTCGGAGAGGTCGTCGACCGATTCCAAGGGAAGCCTGGCGGCGACCCGCGCCTGGCGCAGCCAGTCGATCGCGGCGCGCAACCACTGCGAGAAAGACGATTTGAGGGCGGTGTGGGACTTCAGGGCGATGTCGGTCATGGCTTTATCCGGTTTTCTCCGGATATCAAATCCGGTTTGAAGGTATTTCGATATCGGGATCATGCCGGATTGAAAAACAAACGGGAAACGAGTAGTTCTTTTCAGATCATCAAGTTTTATTTGGAGATCAGATGCCCCGCCTCCTGCCCGGAACGCGCGCGCTGAGGACCTTCGAGGCGGCGGCGCGTCACCTCAATTTCACCCGCGCCGCCGACGAGCTTGGGCTGACGCCGGCCGCGGTCAGCCACCAGGTCAAGGAAATCGAGGATCAGCTCGACCTGGTGCTGTTCACGCGCACCAGCCGCACCATGCGGCTGACTGAGGCGGGAACCGTGCTTCACGAAGCGTCGATCGATGCGCTCGACCTCCTCAACCGGGCGGTGTCGCGCGCCCGCAAGGTGACGCGGGGCACGGCGCTCTTGAAAGTGACGCTCGACGCGCAGTTCGCGACGAAATGGCTGATGCGGCGCATCGACGATTTCCGTGGTCAAAGGCCGGGCATCGAGTTGCGCTTCGACATCACCTACGATGTCAGGGACTTCGAGCGCGACGACGTCGACATCGGCATCCGGTTCGGCACCGGCAGATATCCGGGGCTTTGCGCGCACCGGCTGTTCGACAACATCATCATCCCGGTGTGCAGCCCGGCGCTGCTGGCTTCGGGGCCGCCGCTCAACGAACCGCGCGACCTCTTCCGGCACACGCTCGCGCATATCGAGTGGTCGCGGCAAGGCGTCACCTGGCCGAACTGGAGCATGTGGATGCAGGCGGCCGGCGTCGACGATTTCGACGACAGCCGCACCCTGGTCTTCGGCTCCTCCACCGATGCCACGCAGGCAGCCCTCGACGGCAATGCCGTGGCGCTGGCCGACTTCGCCATGGTCGCCAACGACCTGTCGCAAGGGCGCCTCGTCCGCCCCTTCGAACTCGGCATCAAGGTCGCGCCGGAGTTCGCCTATTTCCTGGTCTATCCGGAAGCCGTGAAGGACGACGCCCGCATCGCCGCGTTTCGCGAGTGGCTTCTTGAGGAAGCGGGAAAGACGCACGGCACGGAGAAGGCATAGGCGGCTGCCGGGTCCGTCTTTGGGTCACGACCGGGCGTTATGGCCGAAAATCATGCGCGTGTATTTCTTCCACTTCCATTTCACGCTTTTGTAGAGACGCGGGTATCTTTTCGCCGAAATGGACGTCTGAAACGCGCCGTTTTCGCTGCCTTGTTCGACAATGGGCCGTTCGAACCACAGCATTTCAATGCCGAGCTTCTCGTCCATCTGTTCGACCTGGTGATCGATCGAGGTGCAGATCTTGTTCTGCTCGATCCAGGCGCAACGGGCTTCCGCGACGGGGCGGGTGATGAGGTAGGAATCGGTGCATCTGGCATGCAGCGCCGGATAGAGCCTTTGGCCCTTCCGCAATTTCCAGCTCGGCGTGTAGTAGTTGCTGCCATTGCCGAGATAGATGACGGCCTTGCGCGCGGGACCGCCGAGTTCGGAAAGCCCCTGCCGGAACTTGGCGACGAAGTCGCGGGCGAGGAAGACGTCGTCCTCGAACACCAGGCAATAGGGCAGGTCGGTCTCGAGGAAATCGCGCCAGATGCCGACATGTTTCAACGCCAGCGAAACGGTGGCCGGGTGGGTAAGGGCGGGCGCGACCAGCTCGTCGCGGATCTGCGGGGTGATATCTGGCCGGTCCCAGTCCGTGTAGAAATAGACCGGTACGCCGCGCCGCTCGAATTCGCGGACGATGTGGCGGCGCCGGTCGTCATAGCCTTGCTTGACGTGGCAGATCCGGGTGAACACCTGGTCGCGTGGAAATCCGGACTCGTCCGCCATCGTCAACGCGCCGCCTTAGCTTGCCGCGGCGCCGAACCAGCCGATCACCGCGCCGATGATCAGCAAGACCCCCAGCCAGTGGCCACCGTCGATGAGGGTCAGGTCCCAGCCGAAATTCTCGTAGCGATGGTTGACCGACAGCGTCGTGGCGATGAACCCCAGCCAAAGCACGAAGCCGAAGACAAGCCCGGCGAGCAATGTCGGTTCACCGCCGGTCATCGCACCGACCACCAGCGCCATGATGTAGGCCATGACCAGTTCGGCGATGAAGCTGATGACGAAAGGCAGCGGCGATTTCTTCATCGTCGCCGGATCGAGTTTGGCGGCCTTCAGCCACGGCTTGCTCAACGCCATGTACCAGGCAGCGCCGAACAGCCAGGCCAAGACGGCGGCGGCAATGACCGCCAGCCAGTTCACTGCTGAAAAATCCATGAGCTTCCCCCTCCAGACGCAGGTCGCGTGACATGCATGCACGTTGTATCAGGCGCTTCGGCGATGGCGTCAAGCAAAGCGCCAGACGGTGGTGCGCTTGACCAGGGAGTCCTCCAGCGCCCGCGTGACTTCCACCTCGTAGACCGCGAGCGGCTCCAGCCCCGATCTTGGCATATAGGACCGGCCGGGATCGCCGACGAAGATCTCGGCACCGCGCGCCTTGAGTGTCGCGAACCACGGCATCAGGCGGTCGGCGAAGGATTTGTCGTAGAAAACGTCACCGGCCAGCACCACGTCCCAGCCCGCATCGGTGCCGATGCAATCCGTGCCGAGGAAGTCGATCCCGACGCCGTTGGCCTCGCTGTTGAGGCGGATCGCGGTGGCGCAGAACGGGTCGATGTCGGCGGCGATTACCCCGGCAGCGCCCGCCTTGGCGGCGGCGATGGCGACAAGGCCGGAGCCGGAGGCGAAGTCGAGCACGCGCTTGCCCCGCACCGTGTCGGGATTGTCCAGGATGTGGCGGGCAAGGCCCTGGCCGCCGGCCCAGGCAAAGGCCCAGAAGGGCGGCGGCAGGCCGATCTCGACCAGCTCGTCCTCGGTCCGCTGCCACAGATCGTGCGCTTCATCGGCCAGACGCAGCAGGATCTCGGGCACATGCGGCGGCGCCATCAGCGCCGTGTTGTCGAGGATGAATTGCTTCGCGCTATGCGGAGTGAGCGCCGTCACGGAGCGGGCGTCAGGCCGCCCATGCGGCAGACTTCCTTCCATTCGGCCGGGGTCACCGGCTGCACGGAAAGCCGGCCAAGCCGCACCAGAGCCATTTCGGCAAGCTTCGGATTGGCCTTTACCTGTTCCAGCGTCGGCGGGGTCGGCACGTCGCGAACCGCGCGGATGTCCACGCATTCCCAGCGCGGATCGTCCGACGTGCTGTCGGGGTGGGCGAGCGCGCAGACTTCGGCTATGCCGACGATGTTGAGCCCCTCATTGGAATGGTAGAAGAAGCCGAGATCGCCGATCTGCATGGCCTTCATGTTGTTGCGGGCGGCGTAGTTGCGCACGCCGTCCCATTGCGTGCCGGCCTTGCCCTTGGCCTTCAACGCCTCGAAGGAGAAAACCGAGGGTTCGGATTTGAACAGCCAGTAGTTCATGTTTTCTCCTCCGTGCGGTCCAGGTGCGGGCAACCGGAATTAACTAGCCGCCGGCTTGTTGAACGTCCAGTTCCACTGGCGAATTTCGACGCTTTCGAACAGGCCCGCCTTGGCATAGGGGTCCGCGGCCGACAAGGCCTGGGCCGCCGCCTGATCCGGCGCCTCGACGACCACGAGACTGCCATTGGGCTTGCCATCGGCATCGAGGAACGGACCGGCGAAGGCCAGTTTCTTCTGCGCATTCAGCCCTTCGAGAAAGGCGACATGCTCGGGCCGCGTGTCGAGGCGCACCTGCAGGCTTCCCGGCTTGTCCTTGCAAACAAAAGCAAACAGCATGGTCTTTCTCCGTGTCTTGGGATTGAGGTTGGGGGTCAATCGTTGGTTTCGGTCTTCAGCGGCCGGGTCATCAAGGCGGTCACGGCCTGGCGGATGGTGATGGCGCCGTCCAGTATGGCCGCCACGGCGGCGATGATCGGCGCGTCGATGCCGCGCTCGGCGGCGATGCGGGCAGCGATCGCCGCCGTCGGCACGCCCTCGGCCAGCGGCAGGCCGGCAAGCGCCCTGCCTTGCCCGAGCGCCAGCCCGTAGGCGAAGTTGCGCGATTGGGCGGACGAACAGGTCAACAGCAGGTCGCCAAGGCCGGAAAGCCCCATCAGGGTCTCGGGCCTGGCGCCGAAGGCGGCACCGATGCGGCGCAGTTCGACGAAGCCGCGCGTCACCATGGCGGCCTGGGCGCTGGCGCCAAGCCCGGCTCCGGTGACCGCACCCGCGGCAATGGCGAAAACGTTCTTCAAGGCGCCGCCGATCTCGACGCCGATCAGGTCGTCGCTGGAATAGCAGCGCAGGTTTTCGGCGGAAAAGCGGACGGCAAGGTCAGCCGCCAGCGCCTCGTCACGGGCGGCGACCACGACCGCCGTCGGCAGGCCGCGGGCGACATCGGTGGCAAAGCTCGGGCCCGACAGTGCGGCGACCGGATTTCGCGGCAGGATTTCCTCGACAATTGCCGACAGCAAGGCGCCGGTGTCGCGCTCGATGCCCTTGGCGCAGAGCACGAGCGGGATGCCATCAGGCATATGATCCTTCGCCACCGTCAGCGTCGCCCGCAGCGATTGCGCCGGCGTCACCGCCAGCACGCAATCGGCCCCGGAGAGCGCTGCCGCGATGTCGGATGTCGCCTCGATGCCGGGCGCAAGGGCGATGCCGGGCAGATAGCGCGGATTCTGGCCACGGCCGATCGCCGCCACGGTTTCCGGATCGCGCGCGAACAGCCGCACCTTATGGCCGGCGCGCAGCATGGCCAGCGCCAGCGCCGTGCCCCAGGCGCCGCCGCCCAGCACGGTGACGCGCCAGCTGCCTTTGCCGGGGTTGCCGTTGGCTCGATCGGTCATGCCTTGGCTCCGCGCCGGCCGGAACCGACCATCGGCGCCGAGATGCTGTCGAGCGGCCAGCGCGAGCGCGGCACGAAATCGAAGCCGTTCTCCTGCGCCATGCCTTCCCGCAGCCGTTCGATGCCGGCCCAGGCGATCATCGCCGCGTTGTCGGTGCACAGTTTGAGCGGCGGCGCGACGAAGGTGAAGCCGGCCCCGGCGCAGAGCCGTTCCAGCGTTGCCTTGATGGTGCGGTTGGCGGCGACGCCGCCGGCAACCACCAGCGCCGGGTTTTTCGTGCCGGGAAATGTCTGGCTGAATCGCGCCAGCGCGCGCGAAACGCGGTCGGCCAGCGCATCGGCGACCGCCGCCTGGAACGAGGCGCAGATGTCGGCGACATCCTGGTCGCTCAAGGGCTCGATGGCCGTCGCCGCATGGCGCACGGCGGTCTTCAGGCCGGAGAAGGAGAAATCGGGCTGCGCCGAACCCTTCATCGGCCGGGGAAAGGCGAAGCGCGAGGCATCACCCGACAGAGCCGCTTTCTCGACATTCGGTCCGCCGGGATAGGGCAGGCCGAGCATCTTGGCGGTCTTGTCGAAGGCCTCGCCGAGCGCGTCGTCGATGGTGGTGGCCCAGCGCTGATAATCGCCGACGCCGCGCACGGCCAGGATCTGCGTGTGGCCGCCGGAGACCAGCAGCAGCAGATAGGGGAATTCGAGCCCGTCGGTCAGCCGCGCCGTCAGGGCATGGCCTTCGAGGTGGTTGACGGCGATCAGTGGCTTGCCTGCCGCCGCGGCGATCGCCTTGGCCGTCATCAGCCCGACGATCAGCCCGCCGACCAGGCCGGGGCCGGCAGTGGCGGCGATCGCGTCGATATCGGCAAGGGTGGTGCCCGAATCGGCCAGTGCCGCCTCGATGATGCCGTCCAGCGCCTCGACATGGGCGCGCGCGGCGATCTCGGGCACGACACCGCCGAAGGCGGCATGTTCCTCGATCTGGGAAAGCACGATGTTGGACAGGATTTTCGGCGCGGCATCGCCCTCCAGCGCCACGACGCTGGCGGCGGTCTCGTCACAACTCGTTTCAATGCCCAGAACGCGGATCAATTCGTCGCTGTCCCTAGAGATTGTTTATCGAGCCTTTCCCCATTAGGAGAAGGCTGGAAAGGCCTCGGTTATCTTTGCCGCATTTCTGCGGCGCCAAGTGGCTCCACTTGGCCGCAAATGCTCCGGCCGGGGGTTATCACGGACGGCGCGCCATGCAAACAACCTTGAAAATCGGAACACGCGGCAGCCCGCTGGCGCTGGCGCAGGCGCATGAAACGCAGGCGCGGCTGATGGCCGCGCATGGCCTGCCGGCGGAAGCCTTCGAGGTCGTCGTCATCTCGACCAGCGGCGACCGTATCCAGGACCGGCCGCTGTCGGAGGCCGGCGGCAAGGGCCTGTTCACCAAGGAGATCGAGGAGGCGCTGCTTGCCGGTGCGATCGACATCGCCGTGCATTCGTCGAAGGACATGCCGACACGATTGCCGGACGGTCTGGAGCTTTCCGCCTTCCTGCCGCGCGAGGACGCGCGCGACGCCTTTGTCGGCAAGGCGGTAAAGACGATCGCCGAGCTGTCGCGCGCGGCCAAGATCGGCTCGTCGTCGCTCAGGCGGCAGGCGCTGATCCGCCGCATGCGGCCCGATCTCGACGTGGTGATGTTCCGCGGCAATGTGCAGACACGGCTGCGCAAGCTCGACGAAGGGGTGGCCGCCGGCACCATCCTCGCCTATGCCGGGCTGAAGCGGCTGGGCCTGGAGCATGTCGCCACCGATTTGATGCCGCTCGACATCTTTCCGCCCGCACCCGGACAGGGCGCGATCGGCATCGAGAGCCGCATCGGCGACCGCCACGTCGAAAAGATGCTGGCGGCGATCCACGATGTACCGACCGGACAGGCGCTCGCCTGCGAACGCGCCTTCCTGGCGGCGCTCGACGGCTCCTGTCGCACGCCGATCGCCGGCCATGCCTCGATCGAGGCCGGAAAGCTTTCTTTTGCCGGGCTGATCATCTCGCCCGACGGCACGCAGTCGCACACGGTCCAATTACAGGGATCCGCAGAAGATGCCGCAGGCATCGGCGAGGAGGCCGCGCGGACGGTGCGGGCCAAGGCCGGTGAAAAATTCTTCGACGGCTGGTTCTGAACGTGCCTCGCGTCCTGGTGACCAGACCGGAGCCGGGCGCATCGCGCACGGCGCGGCGGCTTCAGGAGACGGGAATCCAACCGGTCGTTCTGCCTTTGACCGAAACGGTGGCTCTGCCTGCCGATCCGGGGTTCGTCACCGGCGATGCCAGCGTGGTTGCCGTCACCAGCGCCAATGCCGTGCGCCACGCCTCAAGCGAGGTCATCGCGGCGCTTGCTTCCCTCCCTTGCCATGCCGTGGGCGCCAAGACCGCCGAAGCGGCGCGCAAGAGGGGGTTCTCTTCCGTCACTGAAGGCTCAGGCGATGCCGAGGCGTTGGCGGACAGCATCGCCGCGGCGTTTCCCGGCAAGGCGATCACCTATCTCTGCGGACGCGTGCGGTTTCCGGTGTTTGAACAGCGGCTGGAAGCGGCTGGCGTCCGGGTCCGCGCCGTGGAGACGTATGACACGCTTCCGGTGCCGTATTCCGACGGGACCATCCTTGCGCAGCTGTCCTGCCAACCGGTCGATGCGGTGCTGCTCTATTCGGCCAAGGCGGCCGCCGCGATGCAGGCCCTGACCAAACGGCCCGCTCTGCATCAGGCCTTTGAAAAGGCGCGGTTTCTTGCTCTTTCCGCCCGCATAGCCGCCGCTTTCGACGACGGCGCCGGCAAAGCAATCCGCATCGCCGCGCGACCCGACGAGGAGGCGCTGCTGGCCCTTTTGGAGGGGCTGCCCTGAGCCGCGTCATCACACCGCCCCTTTTCACCGCTTGGTGATGTGCTAGACCCTTTCTGAACCATCACGCGCCGGCAGGCGTTGAGACGAAGCGAATTTTGCGGAGCCCAGGCATGGTCAAGACGCCGAAGATGCGACACTCGAAAAGCCGCCGCGAGCCGGTGACCATCGATCTCGAGCCCGGTGCCGTTTCCCGCATCGTCGACGAGGATGCCGCCAAGGCAACGGCCCAGACCGACGAGGCGAAGGCCGAGGAAGCCGCTGATGCCTCGCAGCCGGAGGCTCCCGAAGAGCCGGTGCATGCCGACCAGACCGATCTCGAACCCTGGGAACATGCCGATGGCGTGGGGCAGGCCGGGACCGAGCCGTCCGCGGAGGCCAAGACCGCGGAGGCGGAACTGCCCTATCCCGGCTCGGATGCGCCAGCCAGTCGCAGTGCCGCCTCCGACTACAATTTCGAGGATGCGTCAGCCAAGCGCACCGACGACAGCACGGCGAAAACCCGGACGCGGGACGAAAAGATGGCGCCGGCACCTGCCGCGGCAAAGCGTGGTGGCCTCAACGGTATCGCCGCAGGCATTATCGGTGGCGTCATTGCGCTCGCCGGTGCCGGCGGCCTGCAATTTGCCGGCCTGCTTGGCGCGCCGGGTTCCAGCGCTGGCGTCTCGCTCGACGGCGTCAATGGCGAGATCGCTTCGCTGAAGAGCGAAATCGCCGGCCTGAAGGACGCCGGCGGCAATAATGACGCAGCGGCCAAGGTGGTCGGACTTTCCTCTGGACTGGAACAGGTAAAGGCCGATGTCGCGGCGCTGAAATCGGCGGTCGAACAGGGCGGCGCTGGCGACAATGCCGGGCTTGCCGCGCTCGGCGACAAGGTCAAGCAGATCGAGACCGCGGTCGCCGCCCTCGGCAAGGCCGGCAGCGCCGCGCCGGTCGATCTCGGCCCGCTCAACGAAAAACTGGCCAGCCTCGATGCGTTGGTGAAATCGACGGGCGAAGCCGCGAAGGCGCAGGATGGCCGGCTCACCACGCTGGAACAGTCGGTGTCGCAGCTTTCCGGCAAGGTCGAGGCGGCGGCAGGACAGCCGAAGATCGCGCTCGCCATTGCCGCGTCGGCCTTGAAGTCGGCGCTCGAACGTGGTGCGCCGTTCTCGGCGGAACTCGATACTCTGGCGGCGATTTCGCCCAATGCGCCGGAGATCGCGACCTTGCGGCCCTATGCCGAAAAGGGCGTGCCCACCCGCACCGAGATCGCCTCGCAAATGGATGCTGCCGCCAATGCCATGGTCGCCGCCGCAACGCCGGTCGACCAGAATGCCGGCTTCCTGCAGAACCTGATGTCCAGCGCCGAATCGCTGGTCAAGGTCCGGCCGATCGGTGCCGTCGAGGGGCCCGGCGCGCCGGAAACCGTGGCGCGCATGGAAGTGGCGGTCAGCCAAGGCGACTATGCCAAGGCGCTCAGCGAGTACAATTCGCTGCCCGAGGCCGTGAAGGCCGCCGGCGCCGACTTTGCCGGCAAACTGAAGGCGCGCATCGAAGTCGAAACCCAGGTCGACGCGCTGATCTCCGGCGCGATGAAGGCATGAGGGCAACACGATGATCCGCCTGCTCGCCTTCCTCATCGTCGTCTTCGCGCTCGGGCTCGGCTTTGCCTGGCTGGCCGACCGGCCGGGCGACATGGTCGTCACGTTCAACGGCTATCAGTACCAGGTCAGCCTGATGGTGGCGGCGGTGGCCGTCGTCGCTGTCGTCGCCGCGGTGATGATCCTGTGGTGGCTCGTCAAGTCGCTGTGGAACAGCCCCTATACCATCTCGCGCTATTTCCGCGTGCGCCGCCGCGACCGCGGCTACCAGGCGCTGTCGACCGGCATGATCGCCGCCGGCGCCGGCGACGGGGCGCTGGCCCGCAAGAAGACCAAGGAAGCGGCCAAGCTGATCCGCTCCGACCAGGAACCGCTGATCCATCTGCTGGAGGCGCAGGCCTCGCTGCTCGAAGGCGACCATGAGGGCGCGCGGCAAAAGTTCGAGAGCATGCTCGACGATCCGGAAATGCGGCTGCTCGGTCTGCGCGGGCTTTATCTCGAAGCCGAACGGCTGGGTGACCGCAACGCCGCCAGGCACTATGCCGGCCGCGCCGCCGCCGTTGCGCCGCAACTGGCCTGGGCGGCCGAATCGACGCTGGAGGAGTTGACCGCGCGCGGCGACTGGGACGGCGCCCTGAAACTGGTCGACGCGCAGAAGTCGACGCGGCAGATCGAGCGCGACGCCGCCAACCGCCGCCGCGCCGTGCTGTTGACCGCCAAGGCGCAGTCGCTCGCCGACAGCGATCCGACGGCTGCCAGGACAGCGGCACTCGAAGCCAACAAGCTGCAGCCGGATTTCGCCCCCGCCGCCGTTGCCGCCGCCGCCGCGCTGTTCAGGCAGAACGACGTGCGCAAGGGCTCCAAAATCCTGGAGACCGCCTGGAGGGCCGAACCGCATCCCGAGATTGCCGAGCTCTACACCCATGCGAGGCCTGGTGACGCCGTGCTCGACCGTCTCAACCGGGCGAAGAAGCTGCAGGAGATGAAGAAGAACCACGCCGAATCGTCGATGACGGTGGCGCGTGCCGCGCTCGACGCGCAGGATTTCGCCACCGCCCGCCGCGAGGCCGAGGCCGCCATCCGGATGGACCGCCGCGAGGGCGCCTATCTGCTGCTGGCTGACATCGAGGAGGCCGAGACCGGCGACCAGGGCAAGGTGCGGCAGCTGCTCTCCAAGGCTGTGCGGGCGCCGCGCGATCCGGCCTGGGTCGCCGATGGCGTCGTTTCGGAACGCTGGGCGCCGGTATCGCCGGTCACCGGACGGCTCGACGCCTTCGAGTGGCGCGCGCCGATGGAGCGGCTTGGCCAGTTGATCGACAGCCGTGACGACGCGCCCGAGGCCACGGTGCCGGCAATCGAGGCGCTGGCGAAACCGGCCAGCGAGAAGCCGAGCGACGCGGTCGAGCCCACCACGGCGGGCAGCGAGACAACGGGCCAGGGAACCGATAGAAGCGAAGATCAGGTCACGCCGGTCACGGCGGCTGCGTTCGCGGCGGTGCCGGCCGATGCCGAGGCCGTCGAGCCGGCGGAAGAATTGACGCGCTTGCCGGACGATCCGGGCGTCGATCCGGACGAGGAAGCGGAAAAATCGCCGCGCCGCTTCCGGCTGTTTTGATCTTGGCTCTCGGGTAATTGACTTGGCCCTTTGGGCCGTTTGGGAATGGATTGATGTTCGAACGCGTTCTGTCGTTTCTCAGGGATTTGCCGGCCGGGCCTGGCGCGCATACCAGCACGGACGATCCGCGCGTCGCGGCTTCCGCGCTGCTCTACCATGTGATGAACGCCGACGGCGTGCGCCAGGATGTCGAATGGGAGCGGTTCAAGGCTGTGCTCTCCGAGAGCTATTCGATCAGCGGCGCCGAACTCGAAGCGCTCGCTGCTGCCGGCGAGCAGGCCGACAATGAGGCGATCGACCTCTATGCGTTCACCAGCGTCCTCAAACGCCATCTCGACGCGGACGGGCGCAAGGCCTTTATCGGCCTTATGTGGGAAATCGTCTATGCCGATGGCGAGCTGCATGAGCTCGAGGACAATACGGTCTGGCGCGTCGCCGAACTGATCGGCGTCGAGCGCCACGACCGGGTCGAGGCGCGCCGCAAGGCGGCGGCGCAAGCGCCGGACGCGCGCGGAATTTCAAGCGACGAATAGACGGGATCCCGCCTGACGATGCCGCGCACAACGCGTTCGAAACCAAAAATCCTGATCGTGCTGCATCAGGAGAATTCGAGCCCCGGACGCGTCGGCCACATGCTCATCGAAGAGGGTTTCGAGCTCGACATCCGTCGGCCGCCGCTCGGCGACGCCTTGCCGGAGACGCTGGACGGCCATGCCGGCACAGTGGTCTTCGGCGGGCCGATGAGCGCCAATGACGAGGACGAGTTCGTCCGCCGCGAGACCAAATGGCTGGAAATCCCGCTACGGGAGAACCGGCCATGCCTCGGCATCTGCCTCGGCGCGCAGATGCTGGTCAACCATCTCGGCGGCAAGGTCGAGGGTCACGGCGACGGGCTCGTCGAGATCGGCTGGTATCCGATCAAGGCGACCGAGGCCGGCAGGAAACTGATGCACTGGCCCGACATGGTCTACCAGTTCCACCGCGAGGGCTTTTCCTTGCCCAGGGACGCGACACTGCTGGCGACGGCGGAGACCTATCCCAACCAGGCTTTTCGCTACGGCGACAATGCCTGGGGCATCCAGTTCCACGGCGAACTGACCCGGGTGATGATGCAGCGCTGGGTGGTGCGCGGCGCGCATCGCTTCGAATTGCCGGGCGCGCAGCCCGGCCGCGATCACCTCGGCGGCCGGCTGATCTGGGACATGCATCTAAAGCGCTGGCTGGACGAGTTTTTGCGGATGGTGTTCGGCAGGCCGGCGGTGCGATAGCTCTCTCGCGGAATTGCTCTAAGGTTCAAGCACCGGCCGCATGAAGCTGCGTTCGTAGCTCAGAATGCTGCGATTGCGTTTTTCCGCTTCAAACACATCCTGGCATTCCGGGTCCGCAGCCATCCGCTTGCGATAGTCCTCATAGTCGGCAAGGCTTGGAAAGCTGAACATGGCATAGGCGATATTGTTCGCTCCTTCGCTCGGAAGGAAATAGCCATGATGGTTTCCGCCGAGGCGATTGACCAGACCGATCCAGCGACGGCCATATTCTTCAAACTCGGCAAGCTTGTAGGGGTCGATGACATATTTCAGGTAGCAGGTGATCATGGGATTTCCTGTGACGGGGTGATGTACTTTGCCTCCCATCGGCGAGCGTCAGTTGCGCCCGTCGAGGTGGCGCACCTTGCGCAATTGCGGGAACAGATACGCCCACAACCCTGCAACAGCGATGGCGCCGACGCCGCCGATCACCACAGCCGGGACAGTGCCGATCAGCGCGGCCATGGTGCCGGCGCGGAATTCGCCGACTTCGTTGGAGGCGCCGACGAAGACCTGGTTGACGGCGTTGACGCGGCCGCGCACCTCGTCCGGCGTCCACAGCTGGATCAGCGTCTCCCTGATGTAGACGCTGAACATGTCGGTGGCGCCGAGGAGGGCGAGTGCGACGATCGACAGCCAGGTGACGGTGGACAGCCCGAACAGCACGGTGGAGGCGCCGAATGCCGCGACGAAGCCGAGCATGATCACACCAGCATGGTTGCGGATCGGGTGCCCGGCGAGCCAGACCGCCACACAGATGGCGCCGATGCCGGGGGCCGAGCGCAGCAGGCCGAGGCCCCAGGGGCCAAGCTGCAGGATGTCGCGCGCATAGACCGGCAGCAATGCCGAGGCGCCGGAGAGGAGCACCGCGAACAGATCGAGAGAGATGGCGCCAAGCACGATCTTCTCGCTCCAGATGTAGCGGAAGCCGGCAAACAGCGTCTCCATGGTCGGCTTGTCGGTGGCGGTTCGCTGGGCGGGCCTGGGAATGGTGAAAATCAACAGAGCGGCAGCCAGCATCAGCAGGGCGGCGATGGCGTATGCGACTTCCGGTGAAACACCGTAGAGCAGGCCGCCGGCAACCGGCCCAACGATGGTCGCCGTCTGCCAGGCGGACGAGTTCCAGGCAATCGCGTTGCCGAAATCCTCCGGTGGCACAAGATTGGCGAACAGCGAGGATGAGGCCGGGCCGTAAAAGGCCCGCGCCGTGCCGAACATCGCAAGCACAGCGAAGACCGGCAGCGGGCTGACGAGACCGCGCAGCGTCAGGACCAGCAGAATGAGGGCGCATATGCTCTCGGTCACCGTCGACAGCGCCATGATCAGCCGGCGCCCGAAGCGGTCGGCGACGACGCCGGTGACCAGAACCAAAAGCAGTGACGGCAGGAACTGGACGATGCCGACAATGCCGAGGTCGAAGGGATCGCGCGTCAAATCATAGATCTGCCAGCCGACGGCGACGGAGACGATCATGGTGGCGAAGGTGGTGAGGAAGCGCGCCGTCCAGTAGCTGAGGAAGGCTTTGTGCCGGAAGGCAGCGTAACGCTGCTCAGGTGGACTTTTTAGGGATGTCATGAATAAAGGCCCCGTTGCGATGGCATCGGCCGGCGGGGCACTTCCCAAGGATGGGCGCTGGTCCGACCAATGGAACGTTTAGCAAAGTTCGATGCGCGATGTGTGCTAAAATCAGCGCTGGATCAAGGGATTTCCAGCCTGTTGCGTCCGTCGCACGGGGACGTTACTGCCGAAGTGCCGCCGAAATGGCGTCGAGCCCGCCTCGCAACTCGGCTTCCGTCGGCCAGCCGAAGCCGACGCGGAAGAAGCGTTTCTCCATTTCGAACCAGTGGCCGGGGCCGACATAGGTGCCATGGTTTTCCAGCAGGTTCAGATAGAAGCGATCGAGGTCGAAGCCGGGTTCGACATTGAGGCGCGGGAAGCCGACGACGCCGCCTTCGGGCCTGATCCAGTCGACCAGCGGTTCGCTGTCGATCCAGGCCTGGACTATGTCGCGGCGCTTGGCCATTTCGGGCAGCAGGCCTCCCAGGAAAGCGTCACGGCGCTCGAGCATGCCGCGCGCTATGCCTTCGTCGATGACGCTGCCGCAGATGCCGATCTGTTCCTTGGCGGCGAGGAATTTTTCCTGAAGCGCTGCATCCCTGGTGATCAGCCAGCCGATGCGGATGCCGGGAATGCCGAAGGCCTTCGACAGCGACGAGACGCTGATCGCCTTCTTGCTGAGTGAAGCCGCCGACGGCAGGCGCCGGCCATAGGAAAGGTCGCGGTAGGTTTCGTCGACCAGCAAATGGCAGCCGCTCGCTTCCGCGAGCGCCACCAGCGCGTCGAGATCGGCCTGGCCCATCATCGTGCCGGTCGGGTTGTGCGGGCAAGTAACGCTGATCAGTTTCGTGTTCGGCCGCATCGCCGCCTTGACGGCCTCGACATCGATGGCGAAGCCGTCCTCGAAAGCGAGGTCGACAAAGCTGATGGTGCAGCCGATCGCGCGTGGGGTTTCGATATTGGTGGCGTAGTTGGGCCGGATGACGACGAGATGGTCGCTCGCCGACAGCAGCGACGTCGAGATGATGAACAGCGCGCCGGCGGCGCCGGCGGTGACCAGCACGTCATCAGGCGAGATGCTGGCATCCTGCGCCGCGATCAGCGCGCGCAACTCCTTGTCGCCACGATGCTCGCCATAGAACAGCGTGAAGTCCGGCAGCGACAGGCCGATGTCGGAAAGTTTCTGGTCGGCGATCGAACTTTCGGAAAGATTGTAGCGGATGCGGTCGTAGCCGTACTCCTCCGGCGCCTCTTTCTCGATCACCATCCTGGTGTAGTTCATGGCTTCCCCCACATGACCTTTGTCCGGTTCATCCAAGCCACAAAAACAGGAAGCCTGCCAAGGCGGTTTCGCCGGCAGGCTTGTGTTCCAGTCGTCCTAAATATTGGCTCAGGCCTGAATGCTCAGGCCGAGACCTTGACCTTGCGGCCCTTGGTCTTGACGGGCGCCACTTCGACGGCCTTGCGGCCGAGGCCGATGGACTTCGCCAGTTGCGAGCGCGAGGCCGCATAGTTGGGAGCAACCATCGGATAGTCCGACGGCAGGCCCCATTTGGCGCGGTAGGCGTCCGGCGTCAGGCCGAAATGCACGCCGAGATGGCGCTTCAGCGATTTGAACTTCTTGCCGTCCTCGAGGCAGATGATGAAATCTGGCGTCACCGACTTCTTCGGGTTGACCGCGGGAACCAGGGGGGCCGCTACCGGCACCGCCGGCTTGCCGAGCCCGCCGATCGAGGTGGCGACGCTGGCGATGAGGTCGGCCAGGCCGGAGACGGGCAGGCGGTTCTTCTCAACGTAGGCGGATACGATGTGGGCGGTCAGCTCGAGCAGTTCGATGCGAGCGTCGTTGCTATCGTCGGTCAATGTTTCCTCCGTCTATGGTGCACGGCCTCGAAAAGGGGGATCGTTTTCGAAAGGACGAGGCACAAAATCAAAAATGCTGAAGCGTCTTCAAGCGTATCCAGTGGAACGCGCGGGTTAGTGCGCGAAATTCCTAGTCGGCAAATCTGCGCAACGCAATGATTAAGCGCGACGTCACACGTTATTTTGAACAACTATACTAAACTGTAATAATATCAGACGATCAAGGCCTTGTCTCGCCACAGACGAAATCCGCCTTCGAAGGCGCGTGTGTTGTCACCGCGCCTGGAGTCGGCCGGTAACGCGTCGAGCTTGTCGACATTGCCGCCGCCAATGACGATATAGTCTGGCTGCAGGGCGGCGCGCAGCCGGGTGACGACGTCGAAGACGTATTTGCGCCACTTCTTCTTGCCGCGCTTCTCCAGGCCGCGCTCGCCGACATAATCCTCGAAGCTCCGGCCTTTCCTGTAGGGAAGATGGGCGAGTTCCATCGGCTGCCCGACATTGTCGAAGACCATCGCCGCGCCGAGGCCGGTTCCCAGCCCGAGGAACAGCATGCGCCCGCCTTCATAGCTGCCGATGGCCTGCATCAGCGCGTCATTGACCACCTTGACCGGCTTGCCGAACTGCGCGGCGAAATCGAAGCCGGCCCAGCCCTTGCCGAGATTCATCGGGTCGAGCACCGGCTTGTTGTGACGCACCGGGCCGGGATAGCCCATCGAGATGACGTCGTAGGACAGGCCCTCGGCGAGCTTCTTCACCTTGTCGATCATCTGCTGCGGCGTCAGGTCCGGGCCGGAATCGTCCCGGCGCTCGGCGCCGCCGGCACTGGTCAGGATCTTGACGTGCGAGCCGCCAATGTCGATCGAAAGCACGATCTGCTCGGCGTCCGATGCCGGTTGCTTCACCGCCTTGGCCATTGCGTCCCCTCCACTCATGCCACCGGGTCGATCCAGCCATTGGGCGGCCCGAAGCCGGCCATGGCGTCCCCCGGTCCCCAAGTCTTCGGCTCGTAGAGATGCGGCGGCGTGGTGTCGCCGAGGACCGGGCCGACGATGCGCCAGGCGAGCTCGGCCGCGTCCTGGCGGGTGAAGAGCTGGCCATTGCCATTCATGGCGTCGCCGATCAGCCTTTCATAGGGCGGCATGTCGGCCTTGCTGTCGTCGAGCGCCGTCAATTCCACCTGCTCGCCGACCATGTCGTCGCCAGGCGCCTTGCGCTGCGCGCCGATGGCGATCACCACTTGCGGGTCGATGCGGAAGCGCACGTAATTCTGGTCGGCGGGCTTGATCGGGTCGAAGACGTCGAGCGGCGGCCGCTTCAGCCGCACCACCACTTCCGTGACATGCACTGGCATGTTCTTGCCGGCGCGGATGAAGAACGGCACGTCCTGCCAGCGCCAGGTGTCGACGAAGAAGCGCACCGCCGCGAAGGTCTCGACGGGCGAATTCGGCGCCACGCCGGGCTCGGCGAGATAGCCGGTGAACTGGCCGCGCACGACATCGTCTTTCGTCAGCGTGCGGATCGCCCTCAGAACCTGGACCTTCTCGTCGATCAGATCGTCGGCGGAGCGGCCGACCGGCGGCTCCATGGCCAGCAGCAAGAGGATGTTGAGCAGGTGGTTCTCGATGACATCCCTGATGCAGCCGACATCGTCATAGAAGCGGCCACGGCCCTCGACGCCGAAATCCTCGGCCATGGTGATCTGCACGCTCTCGACGAAGTTGCGGTTCCAGATCGGCTCGAGAAAGGAATTGGCGAAGCGGAAATAGAGCAGGTTCTGGATCGCTTCCTTGCCGAGATAGTGGTCGATGCGGAAGATCGACTGTTCGTCGAACACCAGATGCAGCACCCGGTTCAGCCAGCGCGCCGACTGCAGGTCGTGGCCAAACGGCTTTTCCACCATCAGCCGCGCGCCGCGCGCGGTGCCCGACTGCTCCAACCCTTGCACGACAGTCTCGAACATGATCGGCGGAACCGCCATGTAGTGCAGCGGCCGCTGGGCGGTGCCAAGCGCGGTCTTCAGCTTCTCGAAGGTGGCGGAATCGCGGTAGTCGCCGCTGACATAGCGCAGCAGCGAAGCGAATTTGGCGAACACCTTCTCGTCGATCTTGCCCAGCGCATTGACGATGCCGTCGCGGGCGCGGGCCTGCAACTGCTTGATGTCCCAGGCGTCGAAGGCAACGCCGATCACCGGTTCGGTCAGCGTGCCCTTGGCGACCATCTGGTAAAGGGCTGGAAATATCTTCTTGTGGGCGAGGTCGCCAGTGGCCCCGAAGAGCACCAGCGTGTCGGAGCGTTCCTGGCTCATGCGTGCGTCTCCCGCTGTGGCGTCACTTGCCGGCCTTCGGCTTTTCGACATGGCCGCCGAAGGCATAGCGCATGGCGGACAACAGCTTGTCGGCGAATTCGGATTCGCCTTGCGAGGAGAAACGGTCGAACAGCGCCGAGGACAGAACCGGCGCCGGCACGCCGGTGTCGATCGCCGCCTTCAGCGTCCAGCGGCCTTCGCCGGAATCCGAGACGCGGCCGCCGAACTGCGCCAGGCCCGGATCGCTCTTCAGTGCGCCGGCGGTGAGGTCGAGCAGCCAGGAGCCGATGACGCTGCCGTGCCGCCAGACCTCGGCCACCTGGGGAAGGTCGATATCGAACTGGTAGTATTGCGGGTTCTCCAGCGGGCTGGTCTCGGCGTCGGCCGTGCGTTGCCGCTTGCCGGCATTGGCCGACTTCAGGATGTTCATGCCTTCGGCATAGGCGGCCATGACGCCATATTCGATGCCGTTGTGCACCATCTTGACGAAGTGGCCAGCGCCGCTCGGCCCGCAATGCAGGTAGCCGAAGGGCGCGGTGCCGGCGGCCTTGTCGGGAGCCGGCGCGCCGGCATCGGCGCCGGGCGCCAGCGTGGCGAAGACCGAATCGAGGTGCTGCACCGCCACGTCGGGGCCGCCGATCATCAGGCAGTAGCCGCGCTCCAGGCCCCAGACACCGCCGCTGGTGCCGACATCGACAAGATGGATACCCTTGGCGGCCAGTTTCGCCGCCTGGTCGACGGCGTCGTGATAGTAGGAATTGCCGCCGTCGATGACGATGTCGCCGGGCTCCATCAGGGCCGCGACCTGATCGATGACCTTGCCGGTGATCGCAGCCGGCAGCATCAGCCAGACACAGCGCGGCTTGGCGAGCTTGCCGACGAATTCCGTGAGGGAGGCCGCGCCGAGCGCGCCGTCGCTGACCAGGGCCGCGACGCTTGCCGGGTTGATGTCGTAGACGACGCATTCATGGCCGTCGCGCATCAGGCGCCGCACCATGTTGGCGCCCATCCGGCCCAGTCCCATCATTCCGATCTGCATGGTTTCGTCCTGACTGCTTGAGGAGAGAGAAATCTATCGGCCCGGCTGCTTTATGATGCGTCGATGCCGACGCTAAAGTCGACATTCTCCCAACGCATCGTTTCGGGCCAGAAAAAAGTGAAGACGATGGTGCTTCCCGTCGCCAATCCGGCGACCGGCAGGTCGACCAGATGGACGCCAAAAGCGTTTTGCCTGGTCTTGTGGTCCTGGATCGTCAGCCAATTGTCGCTGCTCCAATGGACAACGCCGGGCGCCGAAAGCTCGACGCGCAAAGTCTTGCCGGCCGGGATGGAGCGGATTTTGTTGTTGAAGCGCCATATCCTGAGAGGCGAACCTGTCTTGCCCTTGATATAGCGCTCGACGCCTTGCGGCGGCATGTCGAAGACCGTTCCGTCGCGCAGCGATCGCAACAGCTTGATGTGCTCGGCATGCGCCCAGACCAGCGGCATGGCGCTGCCCGACGGCTTGCCCAGCCACAGCTCGCGATCCGGCACATCCGGGCTGTCCCAGACCTGTTCGGGCAGCAGCCCGCCTATACCAGCCGAACGCTCGAAGGTCTCGAGAAGCTCCGCGGCCTTCTCCTTGCGGCCGGCGGCAAGCTCGTAGTGCGCCCGCTCGCCGCTGAGCAGGGGCCAGGCGCGTCCCTGGCCGGTGCCGTCAAAAGGCGTGCCATCCTCGTGCTCGCCGTAGCCGTCACTGGTGTAGCGGTACCAGACCGGGCCTTGCGGCAGATCGCAACGCAAAAGGGTATCGACGGCCTTGACGGTATCGATGATGCGGGGGTCGTCGGCTGCCCTGAGGCCAAAGCGAACAAGAGCCAGAGCGTCGGGGCTGATTATGGCTTCCGCCGGTTTGTCCGTGTCGGCGGGTGGACGGTTCTTGATCGGCACGAAGCCGTCCTTGGGCGAAGCGGCGCCCGCATCGTCGGGCGGCGCGATACGGACATAGTAGCCTGTGATCCCGACCTCGCTGCAGAGCTGGGTGCCCGTGACATAGGTCCAGCGTTCGACCTGATCGTTCCAGCAATCAGCGGTTTCGCGCAGGTAGTTTGCCGGCTCACTCCTTCCAACGATATCCAGCATATCGGCGGCGGCAAGCAGCGCGGCGATCTCGACGGCCAGCGTGAACGGGCTGTATCCGGCGTCTTCCTCCCAGCGGTCCTCGCCGGTAACGGGGCCGTTGCGTACGACATAAGACGCGGCGGTCTCGATCATGGCCAGGAAATCGGCGAGCCTGGCGCGCGGCAGGTGGCCCGCGCGGCGCAAGGCGTCGGCCAGAAGCAGCGGAAAGGCACATTCATCCATCTGGATGCCGGGCCAATAGGCGGTGCCGTCCGACCAGACATTCTGCGGCCAGTGACCGTCAGGCTGCTGGATCGAGCGCAGATAGGTCAGGATCTGCAGCGCCTGCTTGCCGTCGCCGGCGGCAAGGAAACCGCCGGCGGTCTCGACCAGGTCGCGCGGCCAGACCAGATGATAGCCGCCCAGATCGTCATCGCCCTTGTTGAAGCCCCACGGGATCGAAAGGCTGGCAACGGCGGCGCCGGGCCTCGCGACCGAGAGATGCGAGGCCAGAACCGCTGTGCTCACACGATAGGTATTCAGCCCGGAGGCGGTGTGTCGGTCGAGCTTCTCAAGCCTGGCCTGGAATGTCCGCCAGTTTTCGACATAGGTTTCGGCGGCGGCGTCGAAACCCTGCTTGAGACTGGCCAGCGCCAGGTCGGCGGCTGCTTGCGGCGACGCGCCGAAGCCAAGCGCCAGCAGCGCCATGGTCTTGCCGGCGGAAAAGCCGATCTCGCCGGTCAGGGCGACATTGCCGTCTTCCGCCCGCTGGCAGGAGGGGTCGAGCGCGCCGCCGTTCTGCAATTGCTGCCATCCGTCGGAGAAGCCGACATAGCCGGCCGAACAGCTATTCCAGGGCAGTGAGGAGACCAGCGCAAGGGATACGCCGCGCCCCGTGGCGAAGAAAATGCGCTGGCCCTTGTGTTCGCCGACCCAGGCAGTGTTGCCCATGCCGGCGTTGACGAGGTGCGGCGCAAGCAGCGCGTAGACCTGGTAGTCGGCCGCCGAATTCTTCAGGGGCACGAATGCAATCTCTTGCAGCAGGACAGGCCGTTTCGGATCCGTAATGATACGCTTTTCGATACGGTAGGCGCCGTCCGACGCGGTGTTGGTCAGCCTATAGCCCGGCACGCCGTCCTCGAAAGGCGCTACTGCGTGCGTGGCGTCGCGCTTCTCTTCCGAGAAATAGCCACCGGGGCCGGTGACGATCAGTTCCATGTCGCGCGTGCAGGCGCTGTCGAGACGCGGATAGTAGATCTCGTTCAAGATGCCGTGGCTGATGGTGAACCAGAGCGGGCTCTTGGCTGAAAACGCGGTGCCGACGCCGCTCTTGGCGCTCGATGTCCAGCGCGCCGGAATGCCCGGTGCGCCCGGGGGAACGATCGGCGTCACTGCCATCTTTGTTTGGCCTCCTGTGCGCATGGCTTACCCATCCAGCCAGACCTTTTCAATTGGCGCACCGCAAGTTGATCGGCAGGCTTTGCGGATTGCAGTTGACAGGCCGCCGCGCCATCTGCATTTGTCTGACAATCGATAAAAAACAGGAGCGCAGGCTCGCCTTTCCACCTAAAATCCGCACGACCAGCAACTCTTGGGAGGAGTATGAACATGAAGAAACTGTTAGTCCTGAGTGCCCTTGCCGCGATGTTCGCATCGGGCACGGCGCTTGCCGATACCAGCGGCAAGAAGATCGCATTCTCCAACAACTACGCCGGCAATTCGTGGCGCCAGGCCATGCTCGACAGCTACGGCATCGTCACCAAGAAGGCGGTCGCCGACAAGATCGTCGGCGCGGCCGACATCTTCACCACCGCCGACAAGGAAGTGCCGACCCAGGCGGCCCAGGTGCAGAACCTGATCCTGCAGGGCTATGACGCCATCGTCATCAACGCCGCCTCGCCGGACGCGCTCAACGGCGCCATCAAGCAGGCCTGCGATGCCGGCATCACGGTCGTCTCCTTCGACGGCACCGTGACCGAGCCCTGCGCCTACCGCGTCGTCGTCGACTTCAAGGACATGGGCAAGCAGGAAGTCGAGCAGATGGCCAAGTTCCAGCCCAAGGGCGGAAACCTTCTGGAAATCCGCGGCCTGGCCGGTACCTCGATCGATGATGCCATCCATGCCGGCATCCTCGAAGGCGTCGCCGCGCATCCCGAGTTCAAGATCGTCGGCTCGGTGACCGGCGATTGGGACCAGACGACGGCGCAAAAAGCCGTCGCGACGATCCTGCCCTCATTGCCCGATGTCGTCGGCATCGTAGACCAGGGTGGTGACGGCTATGGTGCCGCACAGGCTTTCGCCGCCGCCGGCAAGCCGCGCCCGACCATCATCATGGGCAACCGGCAGGACGAGCTGAAGTGGTGGAAGGAACAGAAGGACAAGGACGGCTACAAGACCTGGTCGGCCTCGATCGCGCCCGGCGTGTCGTCGCTCGCCTTCTGGGTGGCGCAGCAGGTGCTCGATGGCCGCAAGGATATCCCGCACGACCTGCTGGTGCCGTATCTGGCCTTCACCCAGGACGACTTCGAGGCAGCCCTGCCGAAAATCAAGGAAGGCGGCGTCGCCACCCACGAATACACGCAGGAAGACGCCCTCGCGGCGATCAAGGCCAACATCAAGTGAATGTCGCGCTTGCGTTGCCCTTCGTACCGTCGCGCGGATATTGTTGAGCATGCCTGAAGGGAACGCCGACATCATCAGACTGAACGGCGCCGAAAAACATTTCGGCGCCGTTCGCGCGCTGGGCGGCGTGGACTTCCATGTCCGGCCCGGCGAATGCGTCGGCCTCGTCGGCCACAATGGCGCCGGCAAATCGACGCTGATGCACATGGTGGCGGGCACGCTGACGCCCGACAGCGGCAAGATCGGCGTGCATGGCGGCATCGAGGACAACTACTCGGTGTCGCGGGCGCAAAAGCTCGGCATACGCTGCGTGTTCCAGGAACTGTCGCTGTGCCCCAATCTCAGCGTCGCCGAAAACACGCGCATCAACCACGCCTCGCTTTCGGGTCTCGGCTGGCGGCGCAAGGCGGCCGCGCTGATCACCGCCAAGCTCGACGAGATCTTTCCGGATCATGGCATTTCGGCCTGGGACATTGTCGGCGACCTGTCGATCGGCCGGCGCCAGATGGTCGAGGTGGCGCGCGCCTTCACGGTGACGCAGGATAGGCTCGACCTCGTGATCCTCGACGAGCCGACCTCGTCGCTCGACGCGCACACGGCCGGCCAGTTGCTGGCCTTCGTGCGCCGCTTCATTGCCGGCGGCAAGAGCTGCATCCTGATCTCGCATGTGCTGGGCGAGGTGCTCAGAAATGCCGACCGCATCGTGGTGATGCGCGACGGCAAGGTGGTCGTCGCCGACGCGGCGAATGCCTTCGACCGCGACCGGCTGGTGACGGCGATGGGCGGGGCGGAGGCGCGCCAGAAGATCGCCGCCGAGATTGCCGCCGCCAAGCCGGCAGCCGGCCCGTTGCGGGTGCGGGCGCGCCCCGCCGCGCAGAAGGACGGCGCCGACCTTGTCGCCCGCGCCGGCGAGATCATCGGCCTTGCCGGGCTGGCGGGACACGGCCAGACCGACCTTTTGCTGGCGATTTTCGCTGCTGCTTCCCGCGCCAGAACCGGCATCGAGGTGACCGCGCCGGTGGCGCTGGTCGCCGGCGACCGCCAGTCGGACGGCATCTTTCCGCAATGGTCGATCGCGGAGAACATCGGCATCCGCTCGCTGGCGCGCCTGCGCAACGGGCTGCTGATCTCGCCGCGGCGCGAGGCCGAGTTGGCCCAGTTCTGGCAAAAGAAGATCGGCATCCGCACGCCCGACATGAACAACAACATCTTCTCGCTGTCGGGCGGCAACCAGCAGAAGGCGCTGTTTGCCCGCGCGCTCGGCTCCGACGCCCAGATCGTGCTGATGGACGATCCGATGCGCGGCGTCGACATCGGCACCAAGCTGGAAGTCTACGACCTCGTGCGCGAGGAGGCCGGCCGCGGCCGCACCTTCCTCTGGTACACCACGGAAACCGAGGAACTCGACAATTGCGACCATGTCTATGTCTTCAAGAACGGCCGCATCGTCGCCAATCTGGGTCGCGACGAATTGACCGAAGAGAAGATCATCCAGTCCTCGTTCGGCGACGCGGCCTGAGATGACCGCCGCCAGCCTCGACACCACCGCCAGGAGTTCCGCCGAGCGTGGCGCGCTGGCCCGTGCCCGCCTGCTGCGCGGGCTGCTGCCGGCGCTGTCGCTGGCATTGGTGCTCGCCGCCATCGCCTGGCTCAACCCGCGCGCCATCAGCTATTTCGGCTTCAGCCTGATGCTGAACCTGGCGATCCCGATCGCGCTGGCGACGATCGCGCAGATGTTCGTCATTTCGGGCAATGAGCTCGACCTGTCGATCGGCACCTTCGTCGGGTTCGTCGGCTGTGTCACCGCCACCTGGCTGAAGGACGCGCCGCTCATCGGCGTCGCCATCCTGCTTGGCTCGATCTGCGTCTATGCGCTCCTCGGCGCGCTGATCCATCTGCGCAATCTGCCGTCGATCGTGGTGACGCTCGGCATGAGTTTCGTCTGGCAGGGGCTGGCCATCCTCGTCCTGCCCAAGCCGGGCGGCAAGGCGCCGGACTGGCTGCTGGCGATCATGTCGTTCAAACCGCCTCTCATTCCCTTCCCGATCATCGCGGCGCTGCTGATCGGGCTCGTCGTCCATTTCGGCCTGATGCGCACCTCCTATGGCGTGATCCTGCGCGGTTCCGGCGGCAATCCGGCCGCGCTCAAGCGCGCCGGCTGGTCGCTGCTGAAGACCAAGATCGTGCTGTTTGCGCTGGCCGGCCTGTTCGGCGTGCTGTCGGGCATGGCGCTGATCGGCATCACCACCTCGGCCGATGCCAATATCGGGAATGGCTACACGCTGCTTTCGATCGCCGGCGTGATCCTCGGCGGGGGTGAATTCGTCGGCGGCCGGGTGTCGCCGATCGGCGCGGTGATCGGCGCGCTGACACTGGCGCTGGCCGCGTCGCCGCTGCTCACCTTCATGCACATTCCGCCGGACTGGCAGGTGGCCGCCAACGGCGCCATCCTGATCATCGTGCTGGCGGCGCGCGTGCTGATCAGCCGCAAGGAGAGGTGAGCGATGGTTTTGGTTCGATCGCTGGCCGGCAAGCCCTGGGTATGGTCGTTCCTCGGCGCGCTCGTCGTGTGGCTGGCCACGATCGCCTTCACCGGCGGCTATGGCGCCGGCGGCATGGTCACGGCGGCGTTGTCGCTCGCCGTGTTCACGGTCATCGTCGGTGTCGGCCAGATGTTCGTCATCACGCTCGGCCCGGGCAATGTCGACCTGTCGCTGCCTGCCAATATCGGCTTGGCCAGCGCGGTCGCCATGAAGGTGATGGCCGGCAGCGATGCCATGATCGTGGTCGGCCTTCTGGCCGCGCTCGCCTGCGGCGCGGCGATCGGCGCGGTCAACTATCTGCTGATCAGGGCGCTGCGCATTCCGCCGATCATCGCCACGCTGTCGGCAAGCTTCATCATCCAGTCGATCGACATCAGCTATGGCCGCGGGCTGCAGATCAAGCCGCCGCCGGGCTTCGCCGATTTCACCAACTGGCAGATCCTGGGCATTCCCGTGCTGGCGGTGCTGACCGTGCTGTTCACCATCGGCGCGGCCATCGCCTTGCAGCGCATGATCTATGGCCGCTCGGTCCTGGCGATCGGCCAGAACATCCGCGCCGCATGGCTCGCGGGCGTGAATGTCGGCCGCATCCGCTTCCTCACCTACACGCTGTCGGGCACGCTTGGCGGCATCGATGGCGCGCTGCTCGCCGGCTATTTCCGCGGCGCCAATGTCGATATCGGCAATGAATACCTGCTCGCCTCGATCGCCGTGGTCGTCATCGGCGGCACGTCGGTCGCCGGCGGCAAGGCCAATGTCCCCGGCGTGTGGGGCGCGGCGCTGTTTCTGGTGCTGCTGCTCACCATGCTCAACACGTTCGGCGTCAGCGCCGGCGTGCGGCTGCTGCTGACCGGACTGATCATTGTCGGCGTCATTACGGCGGCGGGTGGGGAGAAGGCGGTGCGGTAGCGTGAGGGATCACGACGCATCGACGCTGAGCCCCCCGGACAATCGTTAGGCCAGCCCAACAGCGGGTTCCCATTCGCGGCGCGGCCTAGTAAACCCTTCCGCGATCTCAGTCGGTCCCGGGAGGGCTCTGCTTGTCCAATTCCGTCAGCGTCGTGAACGAGAATGGCGTCGCCATCGTCACCATCGACAACCCGCCGGTCAACGCGCTGAGTTTCCATGTCCGCGAGCCGCTGATGCAGGCGCTTGTCGACTTGCGCGATGACACTTCGGTGGCGGCAATCGTGGTTGCCTGCGCCGGACGGACCTTCGTCGCGGGTGCCGACATCACCGAATTCGGCAAGCCGGTGCGGCAACCCGATCTGCGCGCCGTCGTGGCGATGCTGGAAACCATCGCCAAACCGACCGTCGCCGCGATCCACGGCACCGCGCTCGGCGGCGGGCTGGAACTGGCGCTGGGCTGCCATTTCCGCGTTGCCGACGCCGGCGCCAAGCTCGGCCTGCCCGAGGTCAAACTTGGCTTGCTGCCGGGCGGTGGCGGCACGGTGCGCCTGCCGCGTCTTGTCGGGGCGGCGAAGGCGCTGAAGATGATTGTCTCGGGTTCGCCGATCGGCGCGGCCGAGGCGCATGAAACCGGTCTGGTCGATGCCGTTTTCGAGGGCGATCTGACCACGCATGCCGTGAACTTCGCCCGGGAAATCGCCCGCAAGGGTGGTCCGTTCACGCCGGTGCGCGATCGCGATGAGGATCTCGGGGAAACCGATCTCGCGGCTTTCGATGCCGAGGCGGCGGACCTCGCCAGGAAGGCGCGCGGGCTCGAAGCGCCGGTTGCCTGTGCGCAAGCGGTGCGCAATGCCGTCACGCTGCCCTTCGACGAAGCGTTGGCGGCGGAGCGCGCGCTATTCGCGAAACTCGTCGCCAGCGACCAGTCGCGGGCGCAACGCCACCTGTTCTTCGCCGAACGCGAGGCGGCAAAGCTTCCCGGCAAGGACACGCCCAAGCGCCGAATCGCCCGCGTCGGCGTCATCGGCGCCGGCACCATGGGCGGAGGCATCGCCATGGCCTTCGCCAATGGCGGCTTTCCGGTCACCTTGCTGGAAACCAGCATGGAAGCGCTGCAGCGCGGGCTGGGCATGATCGAGAAGAACTACGCCGTTTCCGTTTCGCGCGGTTCCCTGACCGAAGACGCCAAGCATCAACGGCTCGCCCGGTTCAAGGGCTCGACCGACTATGCCGATCTTGCCGAGTGCGACCTGATCATCGAGGCGGTGTTCGAGGATATGGCGGTGAAGAAGGAGGTTTTCGGCAAGCTGGATGCCGTCGCCAGACCGGGCGCCATCCTTGCCACCAACACGTCCTATCTCGACATCAATGAAATCGCCGGCTCGATCTCGCGGCCGCAGGACGTGCTCGGCCTGCATTTCTTCTCGCCAGCCAATGTCATGAAGCTGCTGGAGATCGTGCGCGCCGACAAGACCGCGCCGGATGCGCTGGCGACCGTCGTCGACCTCGCGCGGCGGATCGGCAAGGTGGCGGTCGTCGTCGGTGTCTGCCATGGCTTCGTCGGCAACCGCATGCTGGCCGCGCGCGGCTCGGAATCGGAAGCGCTGCTGCTCGAGGGGGCGACACCCAGCCAGATCGACAAGGCCTTCACCGAATTCGGCTGGCCGATGGGGCCGTTCCAGATGGGCGATCTCGCCGGGCTCGACATTGGCTGGCGCAACCGCAAGGCGCGCGGCCTGACGGCCGTCATCGCCGATACGCTGTGCGAACAGGGGCGTTTCGGCCAGAAGACCGGCCGGGGTTTCTATCTCTATGAGGCCGGCGCACGGGCGGGAGTTCCCGATCCCGAGGTCGAGGCACTGATCCGTGAAAAGGCGGCTGAGCGTGGCATCACGCCGCGTGCGATCGGTGCGCAAGAGATCATCGAGCGCACGCTCTATCCCCTGGTCAATGAGGGGGCGAAGATCCTCGAGGAGAAGATCGCGGCCCGTGCTTCGGACATCGATGTCGTCTGGGTCAATGGCTACGGTTTCCCCATCGGCAAGGGTGGCCCGATGTTCTGGGCCGGTCTCGAAGGGGCGGCCAGGATCGTCGAACGGCTCGATCACTGGCACCAGCGGACCGGCAAGGATGTGTTCATGCCGGCCCCGTTGCTGAAGCGGATGGCCGAGACCGGCTCCTGGGAGACCGAGGCGTAAACCTTGTCGAGCCGCGCGGTGTCGCCGCGCCATTCCCTCACACGTGCTTGCGGCCGCCGGTCTCGCGGAACCAGCTGTCGGGGTAGGGATACCACCAGTCCTGGATCGCCGGCTTGTGGTCGATGATGACCATCTTGGAACGGCGGAAAGCATCGAGACCCTGGCGGCCGAGTTCACGGCCGAGGCCTGACGCTTTCCAACCGCCGAACGGCAGGGCGTCATTGTCGATCAGCGGGTTGTTGACCCAGACCATGCCGGCCGCCAGCTGCTCGGCCGCCTCATGCGCTTCGGCGAGATCCGTGGTGAACACCGAGGCGCCGAGCCCGAACGGGCTGTCATTGGCGAGCCGGATCGCCTCGTCGAAATCCTTCACCCGGCAGATGGCGGCGACCGGGCCGAAACACTCTTCGCGCACGATCGCCATATCAGGGGTGACGCCGGTCAGGATCGTCGGTTCGTAGAACCAGCCGGTGTTGTGCGACGGCGGGATGCGTCCACCGGTGACGGCCTTGGCGCCATGGGCAATGGCGTCGTCGACAAGACGCATGACCTTGGCCCGAGCCGCTTCGCTGACCAGCGGACCGATCTCGGTCTTGTCCATGCCGTTGCCGATGCGCAGCGCGCGTGTCCTGTCGGCGAACAGGTCGACGAAGCGGTCATGAATGGCATCGACGACGAAGAAGCGCTCGGCCGAAGTGCAGACCTGGCCGGTGAGGTGGAAGGCTGCGGTGACGCTGCCGGCTGCCGCCACCTCGAGCGGGGCATGTTCGCTGATGATCAGCGGATCGCTGCCGCCGGCCTCGATGACGCAAGGCTTCATGCGCTCGGCGCAGGCGACCGCCACCGCCTTGCCGGCTGCGACCGAGCCGGTGAAGGCGACGGCATGGGTGCGGTCGGAACTGATCAGCGCCTGCGCCGTGGCCGCGCCGCCCGGCAGGCAGGAGACCAGACCTTCCGGCAGCGAACGGAACACGGTCATGTACTCCAGGGTCGACAGCGTCGTCGCCTCGGCCGGCTTGATGATGCAAGCATTGCCCGCGGCAAGCGATGCCGCGACGGTCCAGCACATCAGCAGGATCGGAAAATTGTACGGCATGATGTGGACGGAGACGCCATAGGGCTCGTAGCGGGCATATTGGAAGGAACCGGTCTGCGTCGTGCCGGCGATCTTGCCGGCGTCGTCGCGCGCCATCTCGGCGTAGTAGCGGAAGATCGGCGCGCAATTGGCGATCTCGCCGATGGCTTCGGGATAGGGCTTGCCCATCTCGCGCACCATCAGCTCGGCGCAGCGCGTGAAATCGGCCGCCTCGATGGCGTTGGCGACGGCATGCAGATGCCTGGCCCGGCTCTTGGCGTCTAGCTTTTTCCAGGTCGCCTGCGCCTTGGTCGCGGCGGTGAGCGTAGCGTCGATCTCGCCATCGCCGGCCGCGGTGATGGCGCCGACGGTTTCCAGCGTGGCCGGATCGATCACTGCTTTGTTTGCACCGGCCATCGGCCGGTAGTCCGGATTGACGAAGAACGCTGGCCGGTCAGGGGAGAAATGCATGCTGTCCTCCTTGAAGACTGATCGAGAAGGCTCAGCGGATCATGTAGACCTTCTTGATCGTCTCATGGACGGTGCAGATGCCTTTCCAGTCCTGCGGGAAAAAGGCCGCCGTGTCCGGCTCTATCTCGATGACCTCGCCGGATTCGTGCACATAGGTGCAGCGGCCTTCGAGGAAGTGGCAGAACTCGTCGCGCGTGACGTGGCAGTGCCATTTGCCCGGCGTGCAGACCCACAGCCCGCATTCGGAGCGTCCTTCCGGGCCCTTGTGCAGCAGCTTGCCCGAGGTGTGGGACTCCCCCTCTATCATGGTCGGGATGACGCCCCAGTCGACGAGGTCGGTTACGGCGAGCGGCGATTGCAGGATTGGCGTGGTCATATCGATTTCCTTGAAATGATGCTCACCGGCACATGAAGGCCTTGGTCAGCGTTTGCGTGATGATGGAGATGCCGGTCCAGCCGGCGGGAAAGAAAACCAGCGTGCCGGCCCCGACCGGGATCTGCTCGCCGTTCTCGTGGACGTAGCTGCCGTGGCCCGACAGGAAGTGGCAGAACTCGTCGGCGGCAAAGGTGACCTTGCGGGTGCCCGGCGTGCACGACCACAGGCCGCATTCGCTCGATCCGTCCGGGTTCCGTGACAGGATCCGGCCCGAAGCGCGTGGCGCGCCGGCAAGCGTGTTGCTGCCCGCGCCCCAATCCTCCAGTTCCACGCTCGAGGCGTTCGGCCAGTGCGGTGTCGACATGTTGCGAAGCTCCGTTGCCGTTCAAGCCAGCATGTAGACGTTGCGCATGGTCTCGTGAACGGTGCATTCGCCCGTCCAGCCGGCGGGGAACATGACCACGGTCCCGGCCGAGACTTCTATCACTTCGCCGACATCGGAGCGGTAGGTCGCGCGGCCGGCGACGAAATGGCACAATTCATCGCGCGGGATCGACAGCCGCCAGCGGCCCGGCGTGCAGACCCAGATGCCGGATTCCGGCTGGTTGTTGGGTCCCTTGTGCACCAGCCTGCCGGTGGAATGCGAAGCGCCTTCCATTGCGTCGGGCTGGGCGCCCCAGTCGACGAGATCGGTGCGGGTGGATGCCTGGTGGAGGTGCGGGGCGGACGAGGTCACAGCAGCGCCTCCAGCAAGCCGGCGGCCTTCTCCGGCCCATTCTGCGCGTGCATCTGCGCGGATGTGGTTGCCAGCTTCGCCTTCATCCTGGGATCGGTCAGGCAGGTCTCGATCTTCGCGACCAGTTCGGCGTCGTTCCAGTCGTAGCGCGGCATGCCGAAGCCGTGGCCGGTTTCCTCGACGCGGGTGGCGTTGTCGTGGCCGTCCCAGACATAGGGCATGATGATCGCCGGCTTGCCGAAATAGAGACACTCGGTGAACGAGTTGTTGCCCCCATGGTGGATGACAGCATCGACCTGCGGGATGACCGAAGGCTGCGGAAACCAGCTCTCGACGATGACGTTGCCTGGCACGTCGGTGTACTGGTCCTTGTAGCCGCCGACATTGACCAGCGCGCGGTAGCGCGTCTTGCCGATGGTGGCGATGATGCGCTTCAGCAGATCGACATCGCCGGCGCCGAGGCTGCCGAAGGAAACGTACAGCAGCGGCCCGTCATTATTCTCAGCGAAGGTCGGCACGGTATAGGGTTTCTCCTGCCGCACGCAGCCTTCGAGATACTGGAATTGTCGAGGATCGAGCGGATGGCGGCGCTTGAATTTTGCCGCCTCGGGATAGAGCAGCAAATTCAGATAGGGCGACGCCTCGAAGAACTGGCCGACCGGATAGGCCGCCTCATTGTTGGCCTTGAGGAATGCGTTGAAGTCGTCATGGATCGGCTTGATCACCGCGTTGAAGTGATCGCGATAGCGCTGGTGGCCGGCATGGTCGTTCTCGCCGCAGCCGGAGAGATGGGGCGGGATGTCCTCGTCCTCGATCTCGTTTTCCGAGCAGGAGATGACGCGCACCCATGGCTTGCCGAACTGCTTGATGGCCGGGAACAGGATGACGTTGTCGACGCAGATGAGGTCGGGCTTGATGGCGGCCAGCATGCCCGGCAGATCCTTTTGCGCCCATTTGGCGCTGTCGACGATCGCGGTCCAGCAATCCTTCACATAGTTGTCGACCTGGTCGTAGGGCGATTTGCGGAAATTCGGGATGTGGCCGTTGATGAAGTCTTCCCAGAACTTGGCCATCTGCTCGGGCGGCATCGGCTCGGACAGGTTCACCGGATGCGCCTCGAAACCGTAGCCCCTGTAGACCTCGACGAAGCCGGGATCGGACAGGAATACGGCCTTGTGGCCACGCGCCTCGACCGCCTGGGCGATGCCGACGGAATTGAGCGCCGGGCCGTAGGCGGCTTCCGGGAAAAAGGCGATCGTCTTCTGCGCCATCAAGCTTCTCCTATTCTGCGAAAATTCTGACATCGGCGGCATCCCAGCCGAGTCCGACCTGGTCGCCGGACGACACCGGCCGGCGGTCGGCCGCATCCGCGGTGACGCGCACCAGAAACGGTTTGGGCGACAGCGGCGTGCGGATATGCAGCTGCAGGTCGAGGCCATGATAGGCCAGCGCCTCGACCATGCCAGTCGTGCGGTTGGCGGTCTGAGCCTCTGGAAACAGCCGGATGCGCTCGGGCCGCACCGAGGCGACCGCCGATGCGCCAGATGGGAGCGCCGCAGGGACCTTGCCGGTAATGCGCGCGCCATTCGCGGCCACCACGCCATCGGCTGACGCCTTGCCCGGGATAAAATTCATCACGCCGATGAAGTCGGCGACGAAACGGTCGGCGGGATGCTCGTAGACCGCGTGCGGCGTGTCGCATTGCAGCAGCTTGCCATCCTTGAGCACCGCCATGCGGTCGGCCATGACCAGCGATTCCTCCTGGTCATGGGTGACGATGACGAAAGTGATGCCGACCTCGTGCTGCAGGCGCTTCAATTCCAGTTGCATGGCGCCGCGCAGCTTCTTGTCGAGCGCGCCGAGCGGTTCGTCGAGCAGCAGCAGCCTTGGCCGCTTGACCAGGGCGCGGGCGAGCGCGACGCGCTGTTTCTGGCCGCCCGACAATTGCTCCGGCTTGCGGTCGGCGAAGGGGACGAGCTCGGTCGTCGCCAGGATGGCGTCGACACGGGAGCGGATCTCCTTAGCCGGCAAGCGCTCCATCTCCAGCCCATAGGAGACATTGGCGCGCACGCTCATATGCGGGAACAGCGCGTAGGACTGGAACATCAGGTTGACCGGCCGCTTGTTGGGCGGGGTCCGGGCGATGTCCTTGCCGTCGAGCAGGATGCGGCCGTCGCTCGGCGTCTCGAAACCGGCGAGCATGCGCAAGAGCGTGGTCTTGCCGCAGCCGGAAGGGCCGAGCAGCGCGAAGAACTCGTTCTCCCGGATATCGAGCGAGATGCCGTCGACGGCGGTGATCCGGCCGAAATTCTTCGACACATGATCGATGGCCAGCAGCGTGCGCGGTTCGCTCATTGGCCGATCATTCCCCTGTTAAGCCGCTGCGACAGGGTCAGCGCGGTGATGGAAACCGCCATGACGATGGTCGCCAGCGCGTTGATCTCCGGCGTGATGCCGAAGCGGATCATGGCGTAGATCTGCATCGGCAGCGTGGTCGAGGCACGGCCGGCGCCAGCGGTGAAGAAGGCGATGATGAACTCGTCGACCGACAGCGTGAAGGCGAGCAGGGCGCCGGCGATCACCGCCGGCGCGATGACCGGCAAGGTCACGCGCCGGAAGGTGGTCAACGCTGAGGCGCCGAGGTCGGCGGAGGCCTCGACGATCGACCAGTCGAAGCTCTTCAGCCTGGCGCGCACCACCGAGCAGACGAAGGCGAGGTTGAAGACGACATGAGCGAGGATGATGGTGTGCAGGCCCATGGTCAGGTTGAGCATGGAAAAGAACGACAGCAACGCGATCGCCAGCACGATGTCGGGAATGATCATCGGCGCGAAGATCAGCGCTTCCAGCCCCTTGCCATATTGCCGTCGCATCTCGACGCCGATCGCCAGCAGCGTGCCGAGCAAGGTCGCGACGGCCGTGGAGATCAGCGCCACGATCAGCGTGTTGAGCGCGGCGGACAGGATCGCGGAATTGTTGGCCAGCGAGGCGTACCATTTCAGCGAGAAGCCGGACCATGCCGTCGGCAATCCGCCTTCGTTGAAGGAGAGCGCCACCAGCACGGCGATCGGGATGTAGAGGAAGGCGAAGACGAGGCTCAGCACAAGCCACAGCGCGCGCCGCGTCGCAGGGGGGCGCTCAGCCATCAGTGCCTCCCGCGGCCTGCGCGGCGCGTCCTGCTGCGCGATTGGCAACCATCGCCTGCGCCATCAACACCAAAAGCATGATGGCGATCAGCGCCATCGCCAAGGCGGCGCCGAAGGGCCAGTCATTGGCGGTCAGGAACTGGTCGTAGACGAGATTGCCGATCATCTGGAAGCGGCCGCCGCCAAGCAGCGCCGGCGTGACGAAATTGCCGATCGACAGCACGAAGACGAAGACCGCGCCGGCGGCGATGCCGGGCAGGGTCAGCGGCAGGATGACACGGCGGAATGTGGTGGCGGCCGAGGCGCCGAGATCGCGTGAGGCTTCGGCGAGTTCGGGGTTGAGCCGCGACAGCGGCGCGTAACAGGCGAGGATGACGAAGGGCAGGTAGTTGTAGACGAGGCCGGCGATGACCGCGCCTTCGGTATAGAGCATCGATGGCGGTTCGCCGGTGTAGCCGAACCAGCGCAGCAGTTGCGTGATCAGGCCTTCGCGGTTGAGCAGCACGATCCAGGCATAGGTGCGGATCAGATAGTTCGACCAGAACGGCAGCACGGCAAAGAACAGGAACACCGGCTGCCACCGGCGCGGTGCCGCAGCGATGGCGTAGGCGGCGGCATAGCCGATCACCACCGCGATCAGCGTGGCGGTGCCGGCGATGCGCGCGGATTTCAGGAAAATACCGGCATAGAGCGGGTCGAAGACCAGCCCGAAATTCTCCAGCGTGAAGGTGTAGTCGATGCCGCCATAGATGCCGCGCCGAAAGAAGGCGAGCGCCAGCACCAGCACGCACGGCACCACCATCAGCGCGGTCAACCAGACCAGCGCCGGGGCCATCAGCAAGGAGGAGCGAAGTCGGGTCTGGGACAATTTTAAGGTACCGCTCAGGGCCGGCGGCAGAAGCACCGCCGGCCGTGATGTCTGCGCCGCTTATTGTGCGGCCTTGATCTCGCTGACGATCTTGGAATAGACGCGCTGGGCTTCGCCGACATCGCGCAGCTGCTCGAACTTGACGAGGTCGGCCACCGGCATCGCCATGTTGGGGAATTTCGCCAGGAAATCGGCCGGCAGGCTTTCCATCGCCGGCTTGTTCGGCACCTTGTAGTCGATGTTCTGCGCCGCCCAGGCGTGGTTCTTGGCGTCGAGCATGAAGTTGATGAACTTGAAGGCGTCGTCCTTGTGCTCGGAGGCCTTCATCACCACCATCGTGTCGACCCAGAGGTCGGAACCTTCCTTCGGAATGACGTATTTGATCTCCGGCTTTTCGGCGATGCCGTAGTTGCACCAGCCATCCCACGCTTGCACCATCAGCGCCTCGCCGGAGACCAGCTTGGAATAGAAGGTGGTGTCGTCATAGGCGAGCAAGGTCTTCTTGGCCGAGATCAAGAGGTCCTTGACCTCGGCCATCTTGGCCGGATCGGTCTCGTTGACGGAAAAGCCCTTGTCGAGCTGCCCGGCCGCCAGCAGCCAGCGATCGGTCGCCAGCATGGTGGTCTTGCCCTTCAGCGCGTCTGATGGCGCGAGCAGATCGCTCCAGCTTGTCGGCGCCGTCTTCACCAGGTCCGAGCGGTAGCAAAGGCCCGTCGTGCCCCAGGTGTAGGGCACGGAGAAAGCATTGCCGACATCGTGCGGCAGCTTGGTCGCTTCCGGGTAGAGGTTGGCGAGATTGGGGATCTTGGCGTGGTCCATCGGCTCTGTCAGGCCGAGCTTGTTCAGCACTTCGGCGAAGGGCGAGGAGACGAAGACCACGTCATAGCCTTTGCCGCCGGCGGCGATCAGCTTGCCCATGATCTCTTCGTTGGTGGCGTGCACCACCACTTCGCCGGAGACGCCGGTGGCGGTCTTGAAGGCGGCCATGGCGTCGGGCGCCATGTAGCCGTCCCAGTTGGAGATGACGAGGTCGGCGGCCATTGCCGGCGCCGATAGCGCCATGGCAAGGCCGAGAGTGATTGAAGAGACCTTGAGCGCACGGCGCCGCGGGCTGGTAGCGGTCATGGCAGACTCCCATTCCGGTTGATCGTCGAATTCTGTGCTGGACCGGGCGCGACCCATGCCGCTGCTTTCGATCCTGTTCCCTCGGTCTTTTTATCGCCGATTGCCCTGACAGTACTATTGCAGAAAAAAGTACGTCAATCCATAATTTGCCAACCGACCGAGGAATCTGGCCGATTGCGCTTGTGCCGGCGATCGGTCAAACCAATGCGGTCATATCCGTCCGCCGAGACAAGCCATGCAAGCAGCAGCCCGACGACCTCGCACCAACCATCTCGACCTGGCGCAGCGCATCCTCGATGTGGCGCGCCAGCGCGGCTTCGAACCCGGCGCGCGCCTGCCCGAACAGCAGATCGCTTCGCTGTGCAATGTCTCGCGCACGCCGGTGCGGGCGGCACTCAGCCTGCTGGCTGAGCGCGGCGTCGTGCGCTGGGAGGCGGATACCGGTTATCATCTGGCGGTCGACCTCTCCGCGCAGCCGGCGATATCAGCCGAGCTTCCCAGCGCGGAGGAGGATGAGCTGGCCGAGGCGATCCTGCGCGACCGCTCGGCGCGGCGGCTGGACCAGACGGTGACGGCCGCGGCGCTGATGCGACGCTACAGCTCCGATCGAAAGACGGTACTAAAAGCGCTTAATAAACTGACTGAAGAGAATCTGCTGGACCGCGCGCCCGGCCAGTCCTGGCTTTTCCGGCGCACTCCCGATGATCCGGAAGCGCAAGGCGAAAGCTATGAGTTCCGACTGCTGCTGGAGCCGGCGGCGATCCTGACGCCGGGCTTCCGGCTGGACGGCGCGCGGGCGGCGGCGTTGCGCCAGGGCATGGATGCTTTGTCGGCGCTGCCGGATGCTGCGTTCGACACGCGCGAGTTCCAGCGGCTGGACATGGATTTCCACGGCATGATCGCCGAGGGCTGCGCCAACCGCTTCGTCGCCGACGCGCTGGCCGATCATCTCCGTCTGCGCCGGCTGCCGGGCATCTATGCCGGGGTCAACGTCTTCCGGCTGCGGCAATCCTTGCTGGAACACCTGAACATACTCGACCATCTCGAAAGCCGGCAGTATGAGGTGGCTGCCGATCTGCTTCGCATCCACCTGCGGCTCTCCCGCAACCAGCGACCGCAAGCGGCCAGCCGCGGGGCGCCCGCCCTGTTCGGCATGATCAGCCGGCCGGAATGAAGAGGATTAATTGACGCGCAAAGCCAGCCCGACCATCGCGCTGTTTCCCGAAGCAAGCTTCGGCGCCGCGTTGAATTGCGTCGGCATCGCGCAGGCCTTGCGGGCGCGGGGCGCGCGGCCCGTCTTCATCTGCCATGCCGGTTTCTCCGGTGTCTTTGCCGACTACGGTTTCCAGGAATACCAGCTGCCGACCGACGAGCCGCTGAGCGACAGCGAGCGCCAGAGCTACTGGCAGGCCTTCGTGCGCCGGCACCTGCCGCATTTCCGGCTGAGCCCGATCGACCAGCTCGGAACCTATGTCGCGCCGACCTGGCAAGCGATCGTCGACACGGCGGTCAATGCCGAGGCGCCGCTGCGGCAATTGCTGGCGCGGCTGAAGCCGGACGCCGTGGTGCTCGACAATGTCATCATGTTCCCGGCGATCGCCGCTGCGGGCTGCCCGTGGGTGCGTGTCGTCTCTTGCGCCGAGACGGAACTGCCCGACGCCGAAGTGCCGCCTTACCTTTCCGGGATGGCTGCCGACGATCCGCAACGCACGGCGTTCGAGGCGCGTTATCTCTTGGCCTCGGCGCCGGCGCATGACCGCTTCAACCGCTTTCGCGCCGATGCCGGCCTGGCGCCATTGCCGAAGGGCCTGTTCCTGGAAAGCTCGCCCGACCTCAATCTGCTGCTGACGCCGTCGATCGTGCGGCGCGAGCGGGCCGAACCGCTCGATCCCGCCCGCTTCGTCTATCTTGAAGGCTGCGTGCGCTCGGAAGGGCCGTTCGAGGTGCCCGTCTTTCCACGCAATGGCGGGCCGCTGGTCTATGTCAGCTTCGGCAGTCTAGGGGCCATGGATGTCGGGCTGATCGAGCGCATGCTGGCTGTGTTCGACAGGCTGCCGGCGCGCTTCATCGTCAATGTCGGCGGCCTGCGCGACGCCTATCGCGCGGTGCCGGACAATGTCTATCTCGACGCGTGGTTCCCGCAGCCCTCGGTGGTGGCTAAGTCGGACCTGTTCATCCATCACGGCGGCAACAACAGCTTTTGCGAGGCGCTGCGCTTCGGCGTGCCGTCGCTGATTATGCCCTATTGCTGGGACGGACACGACAATGCGCGCCGCGCCGAAGAGACCGGCACCGGCGACCATATCGGCCGTGACGGCTGGACCGAAGGAGTCTTGGAGAGAGCCATTCTCGGCCTGCTGGCCGATGACGCCATGCGCGCCCGCCTGAGGGACAATTCAGCCCAGATGGCGCTGCAGCCCGGAACGGACGTGGCCGCGCAAGCCATACTCTCTCTGATACGGACTTGACGACATGCTTGATAAGAACACGAAGACCTCTGTCTCCAGCGGCAACGACCCCAGGGCCTGGCTGGCACAGCACGGCATCAACGAGGTCGAGTGCCTGGTGCCCGACATGAACGGCGTGCTGCGCGGCAAGGCGCTGCCGACGGCGAAATTCCTCAAGGCGCTGGAAGACCGCGCCCTCTACCTGCCGAGCAGCGCCTTCCTGGTCAGCATCGACGGCCGCTATTCCGGTTCGATCGATGAGGGCTTTGCCTATTCGGACCCGGATATGCGCATGGTGCCCGATGTTTCGACGCTGTGCCTTGCGCCGGGTGCCGGGGCGGGGAAGGCCTATGTCTTCGCCGACGCCTTCCACATGGACGGCAGGCCATGGATGGCCTCACCGCGGCATGTGCTGCGCGCCGTGCTCGATCTCTACCGCCAGCGCGGCTGGCGGGCGGTGGTGGCGCCGGAGGTCGAATTCTATCTCACCGCGCCCAACCCCGATCCGGACAGGCCGCTGACCGCGCCGGTCGGCAGCAATGGCCGCGCGGAAACTGTGCAGCATCCCTATGACATGGTGGCACTGGAAGAATTCGAGCCGGTGATCCGGCGTGTCTACGACTATGCCGCGGCCGCCGGACTGCCGCTCGACACGCTGATCCATGAATCGGGCACGGCGCAGCTGGAGATCAATCTCCTGCATGGCGACGCGCTGCCGCTGGCCGACCAGGTGCTTTTGTTCAAGCGGCTGACGCGCCAGGCCGCGCAGCAATGCGGCATGCACGCCACCTTCATGGCCAAGCCGATCGCCGCGCAGGCGGGCAGCTCGATGCATCTGCACATGTCCGTCATCGACGAGAAGACGGGCGCTGCGCTGTTTGCCAGCGACGACGATGCCGACACCGAGATGTTCGGCCATTTCATCGGCGGCCTGCAGACATATGTGCCGGAGATCATGCCGCTGTTCGCGCCGAACGTGAATTCGTTCCGCCGCATAAGGCCGAACCACAGCGCGCCGGCCAACATCGAATGGTCGCACGACAACCGCTCCTGCGGCCTGCGCGTGCCGGCCGGTGGCCGTTCGGCGCGACGGGTGGAGAACCGGTTGCCGGGCGCCGATTCCAATCCCTATCTGGCGATCGCCGGCTCGCTGCTCGCCGGCTATCTTGGCGTCGAGCAGAAACTGGCGCGCTCCGCCGAAGCCACTGGCAATGCCTACAAGATCAAGAGCACGCTGCCGAAGACCATGGAGGAGGCGCTCGACCGCTTCACCGCCTGCGAGCCGGTGCGCAAACTGCTCGGCGAGGATTTCTTCCAGACCTATCTGCGCGTCAAGAGCGTCGAGCTCGACCTGTTCCAGAGCGTGGTGACGAGCTGGGAACGCGATCACCTGCTGTTGAAGGTGTGATCATGGCATTTTCAGCAGGTTTCAATTCCGGTCTCGATATCGGCAAGTCCTACTATGTCGCCACCGCCAATCCGGCGCCGGATCATCCGGCGCTTGTCGGCGATGTCGACGCCGACCTGGTCGTCGTCGGCGGCGGCTGCACCGGCCTGTCGGCTGCCCTGCACGCCGCCGAGCGTGGCCTGAAGGTGGTGTTGCTCGAAGGCGGCAAGATCGGCTGGGGCGCGTCGGGCCGCAATGGCGGCCAGATGATCCCCGGTCTGCGCAAGGGCGCCAAGGGCCTGGTCAAGCTTTACGGGCCGGAGCGGGCGAAGGTGCTGTTCGACCTTGCTTTCGAAGCACGCGGCCTGGTGCTCGATATCATCGAGCGCCACGCCATCGACTGCGATCTGAGGCTCACCGGTCATCTGGTCGGCGCCGTCAACGGCTCCGATCTCAAGGATTTGGAGGAAGAGGCCAAGTGCCTCGAAAGCGTGATGAAGTTCCGCGATGTCGAGATCCTCTCGGCGGCGGATGCCCGCGCCAAGGTCGACACGCCCTATCACGGCGCGATGTATGAGCCGCTTGGCGGCCACATGCATCCGCTGAACTACACGCTTGGCCTTGCCCGCGCGGCAGCGGCCGCCGGCGTCGTCATCCATGAGAATTCGGTGGCGGTGAAACTGGAGCGCGAGCCTTCGATCCGGGTCTCGACAGCAAAGGGTTCGGTGCGCGCAAGGCATGTCGTGCTGGCGGGCGATGCGCTGCTCCATGGGCTGGAGCCGCGCGTCAACAGCCGCATCATGCCGGTCGGCAACTACATCGTCGCCACCGAGCCGCTGGAGGGCAAACGCAACGTCATCCCGGCCAATGTCGCGGTGTCGGACACGCGCTTCGTCGTCAACTATTACCGCATGTCGGCGGATGGTCGGCTGCTGTTCGGTGGCGGCGAGCGCTACACGCCGTCGCCGCCGGCCGACATTGCCGGCTTCGTGCGGCCGCATATGGAAGCCACCTTCCCGCAACTCAAGGGTTGTCGCATCGATCATGCCTGGGGCGGGCTGGTCTCGGTGACGACATCGCGGCTGCCGCATGTCGGGCACTATGGCGAGGTCTATTTCGCGCATGGCTATTCCGGCAAGGGCGTCATCCTGTCGACGCTGTCGGGCAAGCTTTTGGCCGAAGCGATCACCGGCGATGCCTCGCGGCTGGACCTGTTCTCGACGCTGACGCCACTTCCATTCCCCGGTGGCACGGCGCTGCGCGGGCCGCTCTATGTGATGGGCATGCTGTGGTACGCGATGCGCGATCGCATCAAGCATTGAGAGGGCCGGACGCGACCTAAACGACGAAGAAATCCTCGATGCGCTCTCTGGCTCCAAGCAGCGCCGGCAGGATTTCCCGCTCCATCTCCGTGACGGTGAACCGTGCCGATTGTGTCGAGACGTTGATGGCCGCGACCGTGCCGCCAGCGCGGTCGCGGATCGGCACGGCGATCGAGCGCAGGCCGAGCTCCAGCTCCTCGTCGACGATGGCAAAGCCGTTCGCCTTGGCCTTGCCGATGGCCTCGGCCAACAGCCCGATATCGGTGACCGTTTTCGGCGTCCGTCTCTCGATGGTCGCCTGGTGCAGAAATTTGTCGAGTTCCTCCGGCGCCAGGCCGGCGAGCAGCATGCGCCCCATCGAGGTGCAATAGGCGGGCAGCCTGGTGCCGATATCGAGCGAAACGCTGAGGATGCGGCGGCCGGGAATGCGGGCGACATAGACGACATCCTGGCCCGACAGGATCGCCGCCGAGCAGGCCTCGTTGAGCTGCGTGGCGACCGCGCGCATGATCGGCGCGGCGAAGCTCCACAGCGAGCCGCCACCCAGCCATGTGCGGGCGACGGCCAGCAGGCGCGGCGACAGCGAAAAGACACGGCCGTCCTGCGTGGCATAGCCTGCCGCGACAAGGGTGAGCAGGAAGCGGCGGGCGCCGGCCCGGGTCAGGCCGGCTTCCTCGGCCATTTCGGTCAGTGTCATGCCCGAGGGACGGCGGGCAAGGATTTCCATCACCGCAAGGCCGCGCTCGAGCGAGCCGACATGGTCACGGGAAGCAGCCTCAGCGTCCATCTCATCTCCCGTAAACGGCATTGTCGCCAGGATTGACTCCATGGCTTCGCTCAGCGTAATAAGTTTCGCATACAAAACATAAGTTCGCAATGCGAACTTTTTTGACCGGGAGTCGACACGATGGTCAAGTTCCTGCCGCTCAAACAGGCCGTGGCCGAGAATTTGAATGATGGCGATTCCGTCGCCTTTGAGGGCTTCACCCACCTGATCCCGACAGCCGCCGCGCATGAGGCGATCCGCCAGGGATTTCGCGACCTGACCCTGATCCGCATGACGCCGGACCTGATCTACGACCAGATGATCGGCATGGGCATGGCGAAGAAGATCATCTTCTCCTATGTCGGCAATCCCGGCGTCGGCCTCTTGCGGCGCGCGCGCGATTCCATCGAGAACGGTTTTCCCCGGGCGATCGAGGTCGAGGAGCACAGCCATGCCGGCATGGCCAATGCCTATGAGGCGGGCGCGGCCGGCCTGCCTTGCGCGGTGTTCCGCGGCTATCGCGGCGCCGGCCTTGCGGCAGTCAATCCCAACATCAAGTCGGTCACTTGTCCGTTCACCGGCGAGGTGCTGGCGGCCGTTCCCTCGATCCGGCCTGACGTGACCTTCATCCATGCGCAGAAGGCCGACAAAAAAGGCAACGTGCTGGTCGAGGGCATCATCGGCATCCAGAAGGAGGCCGTTCTGGCAGCCAAGCGCGCCGTGGTGACAGTGGAGGAAGTGGTCGACAATTTCGACGATCTGCACCCCAACCTGACCGTGCTGCCGCGCTGGACGATCGCGGCGATATCGGTCGTGCCCGGCGGTTCGCACCCATCCTATGCGCATGGCTATTATGCGCGCGACAACGCCGCCTATCTCGAATGGGACGAGATCGCCGCCGACCGCGAGAAATTCCAGGCCTGGATGCAGGCAAATGTCATCGAGAAGAACGCCGGTGACTTTGCCGGACGTGTCGAGCATCTGAGGAAAGCGGCATGAGCGACAATCCGGGCTTCACCCCCAACGAGATGATGACCATCGCCGCCAGCCGTGCGCTGCGGAATGACGACGTCTGCTTCGTCGGCATCGGTGCGCCGTCCGCCGCCTGCAACGTGGCGCGGCTGACGCATGCGCCCGACATCACGCTGATCTACGAGAGCGGCACGATCGGCACCGCGCCCGATGTGCTGCCGCTGTCGATCGGCGATGGCGAATTGTGCGAGACAGCCGTCACCACCGTCGCGGTGCCGGAAATGTTTCGCTACTGGCTGCAGGGCGGCCGCATCTCGATCGGCTTCCTGGGTGCCGCACAGCTCGACAAGTTCGGCAACATCAACACCACGGTCATCGGCGACTATCTCCACCCCAAGACCAGGCTGCCCGGCGGCGGCGGTGCGCCGGAGATCGCGACCTCATCGAAGGAGATCTACATCACCATGGCGCAGAGCAAGCGCGGCATGGTCGAGAAGATCGACTTCTTCACTTCCTTCGGCCATGGCGAGGGCGGCGATCACCGCAAGCGGCTGGGTATCGACACCGCTGGGCCGACACTGCTGATCACCGATCTCGCCATCTGGAAGCCGGATCCGGTGACAAAAGAATTCACCGTCGTGTCGCTGCATCCCGGCGTCACCCGCCAGCAGGTGCAGGAGAGCTGTGGCTGGGTGGTTAAGTTCGCCGAGGCGCTTGACGAAACACCGGTGCCAAGCGAACTCGAACTCACGACATTGCGCGACCTGCAGGCCCGCACCAAGGCGGCGCATGAGGGAACCGGAAAAGCAAAGGCTGCATGACATGGCCGAGGCCTATATTTGCGACTACATCCGCACGCCGATCGGCCGCTTCGGCGGGTCGCTATCCTCGGTGCGCGCGGACGATCTCGGCGCCATCCCGCTGAAAGCACTGATCGAGCGCAATGCCGGCATCGACTGGCAGGCGGTGGACGACATCGTCTATGGCTGCGCCAACCAGGCCGGCGAGGACAACCGCAACGTGGCGCGCATGGCGCTGCTGCTGGCCGGCCTGCCCAAGGAAATCCCGGGTTCGACCGTCAATCGCCTGTGCGGTTCGGGGATGGATGCGCTGACCATCGCCGCGCGCGCCATCAAGGCCGGCGAAGCGGAACTGATGATCGCCGGCGGTGTCGAATCGATGAGCCGGGCGCCCTTCGTCATGCCCAAGGCCGACACGGCGTTCTCTCGCAATGCCGAGATTTACGACACGACCATTGGCTGGAGGTTCGTGAACCCGCTGATGAAAAAGCAGTATGGCGTCGATTCGATGCCCGAAACCGGCGAGAACGTCGCCGAGGATTTTGCCGTGTCGCGCGCCGACCAGGACGCCTTTGCCGTGCGCAGCCAGGACAAGGCCGTCGCCGCACAGGCCAATGGAAGGCTGGCCAAGGAGATCACTGAAGTGACCATCCCGCAGCGCAAGGGCGATGCGGTCGTCGTTTCGAAAGACGAACATCCACGCGCCGGCACCACGGTCGAGGCGCTGGCCAAGCTGCCGACGCCGTTCCGCCAGGGCGGCACGGTGACCGCCGGCAATGCGTCCGGCGTCAATGACGGGGCGGCGGCGCTGATCGTTGCCTCGGAAGCGGCTGTCAAAAAATACGGACTGACGCCGATTGCCCGCATTCTCGGTGGCGCCGCCGCCGGCGTTGCGCCGCGCATCATGGGCATCGGCCCGGCGCCGGCGACGCGGAAACTGTGCGCGCGGCTTGGCCTGACGCCGCAACAGTTCGATGTCATCGAGCTCAACGAAGCCTTTGCCTCGCAAGGCATCGCCGTGCTGCGCCAGCTCGGCATCGCCGAGGATGCCGGGCACGTCAACCCGAATGGCGGCGCCATCGCGCTCGGCCATCCCCTGGGCATGTCGGGCGCGCGCATCTCCGGCACGGCGGCGCTGGAGCTGCGCGAACACGGCGGCCGCTACGCGCTGGCCACCATGTGCATCGGCGTTGGCCAAGGCATCGCCATCGCGCTCGAACGGGCCTGACCGCCGCCTTCCGTTTGGCCAGCGAGAATCAGGGCAGGATTCGGCGCGCCGCCAAATTTGACCATGTGGACAAAAGTCCGGACCCGTTCCATAGTTTCCCGTCTGATTTCTAGAATGGCCGGCTCGACACGGCTGTCAAACAGAGGGGACTGCAATGGAAAACCGGAAGAACAAATTTTCGACGCGCGAAGGGATTTCGCGGCGCAACGTATTGGAGCTCGGTGCGCTTGGCTTGGCTGCCGCGATGCTGCCGGGCGCGGCCTTCGCCAAGGACAAGAAACTAAAGGTCGCGGCGATCTTTGCCACGCCGATCGAGGAGCCCTGGGACAACCAGATCCATGTCGCCCTGCAGAAGGCGGAGAAGGAACTCGGCATCGAATACAAATGGTCGGAAAAGGTGCAGACCGCCGACTTCAGCCGCGTCATGCGCGAATATGCGCAGGGCGGCTACCAGCTGGTGCTGGGCGACGCCTTCGCCGCCGAGCGTGAATCACGTCGCACCGCCAAACAGTTCCCGAAGACCGCCTGGCTGTTCGGTTCGGGCGCCGGTCCGGCAGAGCCTAGTTTCGGCGTCTTCGACAACTGGATCCATGAGCCCGCCTATCTCTCGGGCATGATCGCCGGCAAGATGTCGAAGTCGGGCACGGTCGGCGCCGTCGCGGCGATGGGCATTCCGGAAGTGAACCGGCTGGTCAACGCCTTCTTTGCCGGCGCCAAGGAGGTCAATCCGAACGTCAAGAAGAAGGTCGCCTTCATCGGGTCCTTCTTCGATCCGCCCAAGGCCAAGGAAGCGGCGGTCGCGCAGATCGACGCCGGCGTCGACGTCATCTATGCCGAGCGCTTCGGCGTCATCGAGGCGGCGGTCGAGAAGAAGATCCTCGCCATCTCCAACATGTCGGACCAGTCGAGCCTCGGCCCCGACACGGTCATCACCGGTCCGGTGTGGGACATGTACCCGACGGTCGAACAAGCGATCAAACTGGTCAAGGCCGGCGTCTACACAGCGCAGGACTATGGCGATTTCTCGCGCATGGCCAAGGGCGGTTCGTATCTCGCGCCCTATCACAAGTTCGACAAGACGCTGCCGGCCGAGGTCAAGGACCTGGTCGAGAAGAAGAAGGCCGAGATTCTCGAGGGCAATTTCCGCGTCGACGTGGATGAGAACACGCCGGTTTCGGATTGATGGCTATTTTCAGGGGGTAATGCGAGACACCCCCCTCTGTCCTGCCGGGCAGAGGGGGGTGCCTCGCGCATCCCCATAAATCAAAGCTGAACCCGTAAAGCCATACCGCTCAGGAGTATCTTCGGCCTTGCCCGCCCCACTCATCGAAATGCGCGGCATCACCAAGAGCTTCGGCGCCGTCAAGGCGAACGAGGCTGTCGACCTCAGCGTCGCGCCGGGTGAAATCCTCGGCCTGCTGGGCGAGAACGGCGCCGGCAAGACGACGCTGATGAACGTGCTGTTCGGCGCCTATGCGCCGGATGCCGGGGAAATCCTGGTCCAGGGGCAGCCCGTGCGGATCACCAGCTCGGCCGATGCGCTGGCCGCCGGCATCGGCATGGTGCACCAGCACTTTCACCTGGCGCCAAGGCTGACGGTGCTGGAGAACCTTTTGATCGGCATTCCCGGAAAATCGGCGCGGATCGACCGCGCCGGCGGGTTGGCGCGGCTGGCCGAAATCGGCCGCCAGCATGGGCTGACGCTCGATCCCGACCTGCCGGTCTCGGCGCTATCGGTCGGCGAACAGCAGCGGCTCGAAATCGTCAAGGCGCTGTTTCGCGGTGCCAAGCTTCTGATCCTCGACGAGCCGACAGCGGTGCTGGCGCCGAGTGAAGTCGACGGGCTGTTTTCGGCGTTGCGTTCGATGGCGGCACAAGGCCTTGGCATCATCTTCATCTCGCACAAGCTCAACGAGGTGCGGGCGCTCACCCATCGCTGCACGGTGCTGCGGCATGGCCGCGTCGCCGGGCGTGTCGACGATCCGGCCAACACGACATCCGCCGCCATGGCGCAGCTGATGTGCGGCCACGAGATCGTGCCGCCGGCCAGGGGGCCATCGACGCCCGGTGCTGATGTGCTGACATTGGATGGCATTTCCACCTCGAAGCATGCGGGCACGGTGCTGCGCGACGTCTCGCTTGCCGTTCGTGCCGGCGAAATCCTCGGCATTGCCGGCGTGTCGGGCAATGGCCAGCGGGCGCTGGCCGAGGTGATCTCCGGCGTGCGCGCGCCTGATGCCGGCCGGATGACGATCGCCGGCCAGACGGTCTCGCGGTTTTCGCCGCGCGAGGTGCAGGCGCTCGGTCTTGGCCGCATCCCGGAAGACCGCATGACGACCGGCCTGGTCACCAATCTGCCGCTTGCAGATTCCATGGTTCTGCCACGCATCGGCACCGCTGCCTTTTCAGCCAAGGGCCTGCTCAGGCCGGATGCGATCCGCGCCTTCGCCGAAGAACAGATCAAGGCCTATGATATCAGATGCCCCGGACCAATGACGCGTGCCGGGGCGCTGTCGGGCGGCAATCTGCAGAAGGCGCTCCTGGCGCGCGAGCTCGCTTTCGATCCGAAAGTCCTGATCGTCTCGCAGCCGACGCGCGGCCTCGACATCGGTGCTGCCCGCTTCATCCACGAAAAGTTCCTCGACATGCGCGCCAAGGGCTGCGGTATCATCGTCATCGGCGAGGATCTGGAAGAACTGCTGGTGCTCTGCGACCGCATCGCGGTGATGTATGAGGGCCGCATCGTCGGCACGCTCGACAGTGCCGAGGCGACGATCGCGCGGCTCGGCCTGCTGATGACCGGGGCGGAGGGCCGCAGCTGATGTTTCGCCTGGAAGTTCGCACCTCTACGCCGACCTGGTTCAATCTTGCGCTGCCGTTGGTGGCGATCGCGGCGACGCTTGTGCTGTGCAGCGGCCTGATCGCGCTGGCTGGCGCCGGCGTGCTCGAATCCTACGGCGTCATGTTCACGGCTTCGCTCGGCGACAGCTACGCGATCACCGAAACGCTGGTGCGCGCGGCACCGATGATCTTCACGGGGCTGGCGGTCGCGGTCGCCTTCCGCGCCAAATTCTGGAACATCGGCGCCGAGGGGCAATTGCTGGCCGGTGCGGTCGCGAGCTGCTTTGTCGGCGCGATCCCGATGCCGGGAGCACTTGCCATGCTGCTGATGGCGCTGGCAGGTGCTGCGGCCGGCGCCGCGGTCGCGCTGGTGCCGGCGACGCTGCGGGTCAAATTCAAGGTCGACGATGTCGTCAGCTCGCTGCTGCTCAACTCGGTTATCTACTACGCGCTGATGGCGCTCATCGAAGGGCCGTGGAAGGACAGCTTCAGCGGCTATCCGATCTCGCCGCCGATCGAGGATTCGGCCAATTTCCCGGTGTTGATCGAAGGCACGCGGCTGCATCTCGGCGTCATCGTGGCGCTGATCGCGGCACCCTTGATCTGGTTCCTCATCGCGCGCACGACGCTCGGTTTCCGCATCAGGGTCACCGGCGAGAATCCAGAAGCCGCCCGCTATGGCGGCATCCATGTCGAGCGGGTGCTGCTCTCGACCGCGCTGTTGTCAGGCGCGTTGGCGGGGCTCGCCGGCGTCGGCGAAGTCGGCGGCGTGCATTTCCAGGTGATGAGCGACATTTCGCCGGGCTACGGCTATTCCGGCATCGTCGTCGCCATGCTGGCGCGGCTCAATCCGCTCGGCGTGGTGCCGGCGGCGATCTTCCTGGCCGCCGTGATGACCGGAGCCGAGGCGATGTCGCGCGCCACCGGCGTGCCGGCCTTCCTCAGCGACGTCATCCAGGGCACCGCCTTGCTTGCCATGCTGGTGGCGCTGCTGTTCACCGCCTATCGTGTCCGCCGTGTCGGAGCCGCCACATGAGCGTGGTGCTGGAACAGATCTTCCAGGTCGGCTTTTTGGCCGCCATCATCCGCATCGCCACGCCGTTGGCCTTCGCCACGCTCGGCGAAATGTTCTCCGAGCGCGCCGGTGTGCTCAATCTCGGCATCGAAGGCATCATGCTGCTCTGCGCCATGACCGGCTTCACCGCCACCAGCCTCAGCGGCAGCCTGTGGCTCGGCGTCCTGGTGGCGGTGCTGACCGGCATGCTGATGGGCGCGCTGCATGCGCTGTTCACGGTGGCGCTTGGCCTCAGCCAGCATGTCTGCGGCATCGGTGTCACGTTGTTCTCGTCGGGCCTTGCCTATTTCCTCTACCGGCTGATCTTCGGCCAGCAATCGGTGCCGCCTGCCATCAAGGGTTTCCAGACGCTGCCGATCCCGGTTCTCTCGGACATTCCGGTCCTTGGGCCGGCGGTGTTCAACCAGTTCGCGCTTGTCTACATGGCGATCCTGGCCATACCGCTCGCTGCCTTCGTGCTTTACCGCACGCCCTGGGGCCTGTCGGTGCGCATGGTCGGCGAGAACCCGCGCGCGGCGGATTCTGCCGGCGTCAGCGTCATTGCCACCCGCTTCCAGGCCGTCATTCTCGGCGGTGCCCTGATGGGTCTGGCGGGCGCTTTCCTGTCGATGGCGCAATTCAATGCCTTCACCTTCGGCGTCGTCTCTGGGCGCGGCTGGGTGGCGATCGCGCTGGTCGTGTTCGGCCGCTGGGACCCGTGGCGTTCAGCGGGTGCCGCGCTGCTGTTCGCCTTCGTTGATGCGCTGCAGCTGCGCATGCAGGCGAGCGGGCTCGGGCATATCCCCTACGAAGCGTTCCTGATGCTGCCCTTCATCTTCACCATCGTCGCCATGGCTGTGATGTCACGCAACGCGGTGGCACCGTCGGCGCTGCTGAAGCCGTTCCGACGGGAAGAGCGTTAGCAAGGCTTGATGTCTTCCCTCTTCCCCGATCGACGGGGGAGAGGAAAGGCGCCAGGCTGTCCCTGGGACGCCTCACATCGCCGTAAAACCATTGTCCACGAACAGATGCGCGCCGTTGACGAAGCTGGACTCGTCGCTGGCCAGGTACAGCGCCGCCTTCGCCACCTCCTCGGGCTCGCCGATGCGGCCCTGCTGTGCCGCCAATGCCGCGTCCGAGACATCGACGCCGAGCTTGCCGAGGTCGGCGACTTCGCGCAGGCCGTGGGGGGTGCGGATAAAACCGGGGCAGACGGCGTTGCAGCGTATGTTGCGGTCGCGGAACTCGACGGCGATGGCGCGGGCGAACATATGGCAGGCGCCCTTGGTGGTGTCGTAGAGCACCTCCATCGGCGTGGCCGCCACCGCCGAGATCGACGAGGTGCAGACGATCGAGCCGCCGCCCGCCGCGATCATGCCGGGCAGCACGGCGCGCGTCATCAGGAACATGGAGCGTACATTGACGGCATGCAGCCAATCCCATTCCTGCACCGTCGTCTCCAGGAAGGGTTTGATCACGATGGTGCCGGCATGGTTGAACAGCACCGTGACCGGCCCGAGTTTTTTCGTCGCGCCCTTCACCGCCGCTTCGACCTGCGCTTCGTCGGAGACGTCGGCGACAAAATGCTCGGCGACATGGCCGCGTGCGCGGATTGTCGCTGCCGTTGCGGCGGCCGCCTCGCCGTTGCGGTCGATGATCGCCACCTTGGCGCCTTCCGCCGCGAACAGTTCCGAAGCCGCCCCGCCCATGCCTGTCGCGCCGCCCGAGATGATGGCAACCTTGCCGGCCAGTCTTTCGCCCATGTTTTTTACTCCCCGTTCGACCCAGTTCGCGTCTGCTTGTCGGGTGATGCTACCGCGCCCGCACCAGGCGGCCAATGGACCAATTGGGTGCAGTCGGAACAAGGACATAGGTCCATTCGGGCGCATCCGGAGCGAGGCTCTTGCCCTGCCGATCAAGCGCGTCGGCAAGCGATTCCAGCAACTCGCAACCAACTTGGCCTATGAAATGAGAAAAATATTCTGCCTACAGCTCGAAAATAGCAATCGACAAAGTCTACAAGTTTTATAGATTAACGGCCGAGACGGAGGTCGATATGTCCTATATCCAGAACGCTCAGACTGACAGTACCGGCCAGAGGCTGGCAAATGCCCAGACCTTTCGCCCGGCCTATGCCGGAGCTTTCGCCTATCTCGTCTTTGCCCTCGCGTTTGTGTTCACCGGGGCCGTCGTTCTGGGCCTCATTCCCTAGGCACAAGACCGACAGGGGGCCAGTTGCCCCCGCCTTATCAGGCAATCGGAGTTGAATGAACCGGATCCCGGTGCGTTTGCGCGCGGCCGTGGTTCGAATTTCAGCGCATCCATGATTCCAGCGATGGAGGAGATGACAATGCCGATCGAATTCACCCATGTCCCCGGCAAGACCGCCGACGCCGCCATTCCGTTCTTCTATGACTTTGCCGAGACGGCGACCAAGCTCGGGTTGATCGAGGATGGCGGCTTCCAGAAGATCGTCGTCGACGATTCGGCCGGGCTGCTGACCAATATGGATCTTGCCGCTCAGGTGCTCGACCGCACCGCCTCGCTCGAGGTCGTGCTGACCCACTGGGCGGGTGTCGTCGAGCCGACCGTGGCGGCGCGCCAATTGGCATCGATAGATCGAAAAAGCGGCGGGAGGCTGGCGCTGCGGATGATCAGCGAACCGTTGAACGATGACGATGCCGAGTCGCGGCCGGTGGGGCACGGCGTCATCTGGCAGCGCATCGACGAATATCTCGTGCTTTTGAAGCGGCTGTGGTCGAATGACCGGCCCTTCGACCATGAAGGCGCCTTCTACAGCATCAAGGGCGGTTATGTGCCGCGCAAAGGGCCGCATGGCGCCGACCTGACCATCCGCATGGGCGGACAATCCGGAACGGCGCTGAAAGTGGCCGGCCGGCATGCCGATGTCTTCGAACTGGCGCCGGGCTCGATCGACGATGTCAGGCAGCTGATGGAGCGGGTGCGCGGCGCCGCCGCCGAACATGGCCGGGCCGGCAAGCTGCGCTTCGCGCTTCCTGTGCGGATCCACCAGGGCGCTTCCGCCACCGGCCACAAGGCGGTCGACCTGTCCGGGCCGCCAGCCCAGGTTGCTTTGTCGCTGCTTGCCTATGCCGGGCTCGGGATCGATGAATTCATGATCGTCGGCGTCGACACGCCGCGCGAGATCGCGACGGCCGGCCGGGAAACGATTGCCCTGCTGCGCAACTCGCTGGCGCGCCGCGAACATGATGCCTTCCAGCCAGGGGCCTATGCGCCTCGCACCGGGCTGGAGACGCGGGCGGCAGGGTGAAGCTGATCAAGCGTCCGCGTGACGCCTGCCGCCAAGCCGCGACAGGCCGTCGATGACGGCGGCGGAGCCGGCCAATACGCCGAAGACGCCGTCCTCGACCGTCACCATGTGCAGCGCGGCCTCATGGGCTTGTCTGTCGCCGCTGGCACAGGCGTCCGAGATCGTCAGGCACTGAAAGTTGCGGTCGCAGGCCTCGCGTAGCGTGGTGTGGACGCAGACGTCGGTCGTGCAGCCGGAAAACATGAGATGCGTGATGCCTTGCGCGCGCAGCACCAGCTCGAAATCCGTATAGGTGAAGGCGCTGTTGCAGGTCTTGTCGACGATGATGTCATCAGGCGCGACATCGATCTCCGGGACGATTTGGAATCCCGCGCCCGAGCGCAGCAGTATGTCGGTGCCGTCGAGGCCGGAGCGCTTGCGCCGCCATTTCTCATAGGGCGTCATGTCGGCCATGTCGGCGCGATAGCCCTGCCTGGTGTGGATGATAGTGACGCCGGCTTTGCGCGCGGCTGATATCAGCCGGTTCACCGTGGGCAGGATCGCCCGCAGCGGTGACGGGTCATATCCCTTTCTGGCGAAATAGCCCGTGGTCGACAGGAAATCCTGCTGCAGGTCGATGACGACGAGTGCCGTGTTTTCGGCCACCAGCCTGCCGTCGTACGGGAAGTCGAAGGGCGCTGCCTTGATCATCCGAGGGTGTCTCCTTACCGGTCGTGAGAGCCATCCTGACTGGTGAGGTTCAAATCGTCCACTCATGCCGCGGCCTTGGCGTGAAGGAAGCAGGGATGTTGTGGCATCGTGCTGCCGCTGGCGAACGTCATCCGCCGTCCCGACGAATTGTTGACAGTTGCAGTCATCTTCAATGTTGACTAGTAGAGTCATGTTTCATGCCCGGCGATCGGACTGCCGAGGTGGCGGAATGGGAAAACGGCTGGCGGCTGCGAGGACAAGGAAGAAGCTGTTGTTGTCTAGAACCAGTTTGCTGGCGGCGTTGGTCGCATCCGTCATCCTGTCGGCCGGCAGCGCAACGGCCCAGCAGGCGCCGGCCGCGCCGGCGCCCGCTGCTTCTTCCGCCCCAGCCCCAGCAGCGGCCCCCGCCACGCCGCCGCCCAGCGCGCCGGCAGCTGCAGCGCCCGCGGGGACGATGGCGCTCAACTTGCCGCACGATCTGTCGCCATGGGGCATGTTCATGGCCGCCGACATCATCGTGAAGGCGGTGATGATCGGACTGGCCTTCGCCTCGCTCGTCACCTGGACGATATGGCTGGCCAAATCGCTGGAGATTTTCGGCGGCAAGCTGCGTATCCGCCGCGCCGTCCGCGCGATCGGCGAGGCCGCGACGCTGAAGCAGGCCAGCCGCGCGCTCGACCGCAGCGGCGGCCCGGGCGCGCTTATGGTCAAGGCAGCGGAAGAAGAGACCGCACTCTCGGCCGGCGCTCTCGACCATGTCGGTGGCGACGGGTTGAAGGAACGGGTGGGCTCGCGCCTATCGCGCATCGAGGCGGCGGCGTCGCGGCGCATGTCGCGCGGCACCGGCGTGCTGGCGACGATCGGTTCCACGGCACCTTTCGTCGGCCTGTTCGGCACGGTCTGGGGCATCATGAACGCTTTCATCGGCATTTCGCAGGCGCAGACCACCAATCTGGCCGTGGTCGCGCCGGGCATCGCCGAGGCGCTGCTGGCAACCGCGATGGGCCTCGTCGCGGCAATTCCAGCAGTGGTGATCTACAACGTCTTCGCGCGCTCGATAGCCGGCTACCGGCAGATCCTTGCCGATGCCTCGGCGGGCGTCGAGAGGCTGGTCAGTCGCGACCTGGATTTCCGCGCGGTCGCGCCGGCGACGGCGCTGGCGGCGGAGTAGCGACGCCATGGGAAGCCGAATCCGCCAGACCATGGACGACGATCTCGAGGAGAGCCACGAGATCAACGTCACGCCCTTCATCGACGTCATCCTGGTGCTGCTGATCATCTTCATGGTCGCCGCACCGCTGGCGACGGTGGACGTCAACGTCGATTTGCCGAGCTCGACGGCGACGCCCGCGCCGCGACCTGAAACGCCGCTGTTCCTGACCTTGAAGGATGATCTCACGCTGGCGATCGGCAACGACACCGTGCCGCGCCCGGCCTTCGCGGCCACGCTGGACAGCAGGACCAGGGGCGACAGGCAGACGCGCATCTTCCTGCGCGCCGACAAGGCGGTCGCTTATGGCGACCTGATGGAGGCGATGAACCTGCTGCGCGGCGCCGGCTATCTCAAGATCGCTCTGGTCGGCCTGGAGACGGCACCCGCGGTCGATGCCCCGGCACCCGCCGCGGCGGGAACGGCCGCGCCATGAGGCAGTCCGCCGCACTGTCCACGACTTACCTGTCGCGCTTCGGCTGGCGCGATCTTGGCTTGTGGACAGGGGCGGCGGCGCTGGTGCTCGGCGCCCATGTCGCGGTTGCCTATGCGGTGCAGAGCTTTAGTCCGATCGAGATGGATGGCGGGCCGCCGCCGGCTCCGGTGATCGAAATGACGCCGATGGCGGTGACGCCCGCCGTGCCCGAACAGGTCGCGATGCTCGATGCGGCAATGCCCGACCAGGCCGAACCCGTCGAGGAGACCGAGCAGGCCGGGCCGGCCGCCGAGCAACCGGAAACGGTGCCGCCCGACGAGACTGAGCCGACCAGGACAGCCGAGGCCGAGCCGGTCGATCAGCCGCCGCCGGACGAGGTCGTTCCCGATGTCGTCGAGGCCGTCACGGCAGAGGTCTTCGTTCCGTTGCCGCGGCCGAAGCCGGCCGAGCAACCCGGGGAAAAGAAACCGGTCCAGGCCAAGGTGAAAAAACCGGTCGAAAAGCCCAAGCCGCGGCCAAGGAAGGAAAAGGCCGAGCCGGCAAAGACGGTTGCCAGCGCAAGCGCGCAGACAAGGCTGGCGGCCAGGGCGGCCGCGCCGAAATCGGCGGCCGGGTTCTCGGGCGTCAGCCCGGCCAAATGGGAATCCCGGCTGGCGGCATGGATCAACCGGCACAAGCGCTATCCAAGTGCCGCGAAATCCAGAGGGGCGCAGGGCAATGTGAACGTGGCCTTCACGGTGGACGTATCCGGCCGGGTACTGTCGGCGCGTGTCGTGCGTTCTTCAGGTGATCCTGACCTCGACCGCGCCGCGCTCGCCGTGCTGCAGGGCGCAACCGTGCCGGCACCGCCGCCGGAACTCGGTTCGCGCGTCAGCCGCACGGCGCCGTTCGTGTTCAATTTGCGCAACTGAATACGGGATCCGGCTTGATCGGACGCCGGAGGTGTCGATCAATGGCTCATCGAGTGGCACAGCGCTTCGACCTGCTCCAGGTAGAACCGGCATTTCGTGCGCAGCGTCCTGAGGTTCGGATCGTCGGCGCCATTAATCTCGATGGTCTGCATCATGAAGTCGAAATGGGCGTGAAAGGCGTCCGCCGCGCCCCACAGGCTGTCGGCCTGCCAGGTGTCGGCCATCGCCAGGGAAATCAGTTGCCGGGCCTCGGTGCGTGCCGCATCCGGCGATGCCGGCCGACCGCCGATCAGGGTCTGGAGCCGGCCGAAGACGCTGCCCCTGGCGTCGGCGCTCCTGATGGATGCGATCATGTTCATTGGCGGGTCCCCTCGAATCTTTATGCATAAGTCCATTGCGGGACGCGAGCGATCAAGGCGGGATCGCGGCGCCGGCGCGCACAGGGCTGACGATTGCTTCGCTACGCTCTCCTTGGCAGAGCGTGGTTCTCCTTCGGCTTGGCATGTATCGGGTTGCCGCTGAGCTGCGCATGCCTTGCCGGCCGTGCGCCGCGCAGAACATCGAAGGCTTCGGCATAGGCCATGCCGAGCAGGTAGGAGATCATGGGAAAACGGCTTGCTTCGGCCATCTGCACGAGCTCATTGGTCATCGTCGCGATATATTGAAGGCTATCGATCTCTGACTGGCGTAGGGACTGATTTGCCACGTGCTTCTCCTGTCAATTGGTTCAACTCAGGGAACGCGTACTGGCTACAACGACATACTAAGACGGCTAATTAATCGACTGGCCCGCCGAGTGCGGGCTTGGTTCAGGGATCGCGAGGGTCAACGCATAGATGGGTGCATCGGTGAGACGGTCGAGGCCGAGAAGACGCTTGATCGCCGAATGGCTGAGCGCGGCCGTGGGGCAGGCAGACAGACCATGCCTGGTCGCCGCCAGCATCATGTTCTGGCCGATATGGCCGGCCTCGATCAGCACGACGCGATAGGCGTTGGCATCCTCATATTTCCACATGGTGCGGTCGAGCCTGGCGCAAAGCAGGATCAGGCAAGGCATGGCATCAGCCCATTCCTGCCCGCCGACCAGTTCTGAAATCTTGGGCAGATGGTTGGCCGAGATCCTGCCGAGGTCGTGATCGGCGGCGGAATAGTGATAGACGCCGGGCTCCAGGCCCTCGACACCAAGCGCGACCACATAGGCCTCGTAAGGATTGCGCGCGCCGCCCGAAGGGGTCATGCCCAGCGGCAGGGCGCCGGCGCAGTTGGTGGTCTCGCCGGTGATGCCCATGCCCGCGAACAGGCAGTCGGAAAGCTGCTTCGCGGTGATGGTGGGAGCGGCTGCGGTGCGGTTGGTGCGGCGCCGCGCCATCAGGGTCAGGAGTTCGTTGTCGTCGAGTGCGTTCGGCAGCCGAATGGCGCCGGCGGTATTCTTGAGCACGAGGTCGGGCTGCGCGACATGGCCGGCCCGTTCGATCTGGCGGGCCTCGGCCTGTTCGATGGTCATGAACTCCGAGTCCTGGACGCAGAAATGCATCAGCGCGGTCGGGATGCCCCAGTTCCACTGTACGGAGAATTTTGTTTCCTGTTCGGCCAGCGGCGAACCGGCGGCGACCAGGGCGGAAAAATCAAGCAATTGCGGGACGACGGCGTTCAGGTCGGACTTCGACCATCCGTGAGCGCGCGCGATTTCCGCCGTGGAGGCCCATTCGTCCCAGGATGCGAGAAGACCGATTACCTCGGGGCTGCATTCGAAGACGCTTCGGGTCAGGAAATTGCAGGCCGTGACCTTGTTGGTCCCGGGATAGAAGACAAGCGTTTTTGAAGAGCGCATTTTCATGATGCTGAATGCCGTTTTGCGAATGTGAGGCGCCGACGGGCGACCGCCCATCGGCGCCGAACGACTTCAGCGCTTGTTGTAGTGCATGCCCTGCGAGAAGAAGACGGTCTGCGTGCCCGCGGCAACCGTCAGCTTCGGGGCATTGTTCACTTTCTTGGCCATTTTCGTCCCTTTCCCGACCCCCCAATGGGATCTGTCGAAGATCCCCACAGCGGGATCCGCGTGAAGAAAGGTAAGTTCGAAAGAGTTAATGGTTTGTTAAAATGGTAGTAATGCCAACGTGATCTAAAATATCTTTCTCGTCGGTAAAGTCTAAAATATCGATTTTGCTCAGATATGGAGTAGGCAATCGATAGCATACGCTTTTTTGGGATATTCTTATTCTTATTTAGCGTAACCGATCAGCTAGCCCAGCCCGTCCCGGGTGAGGCTGGCGACGAGTTGATCGATGCCGGGATCGTCGAGCCTGATGACATGCGCCATGCGGATCGCATGCCGTGGCCGGATGCCGGACATGTCCTGCCGCATGATGACCGATACGAATGCCGGCCCGGCCTCTGTCAGAAGCATGGCCTTGCCCGTCAGCACGGGTTCGGAAATGGGAGCCCACTGCACGGAGATCAGCGACGGTTCGCCGGTCTGGCGACGATTGACGCCGCTGAAATAGATCCAGTTCAGGCGCGAGATCGCCACGCCATAGTGGTTGCCGCGCGCCCGCGCCCATGTCGAGCCACGGCGCTCCGACCATCCGGTGACCCGACGGAATGTGACCAGCTCGGCCTCGCGACGCACGAAGGTCACCGACCGCATCAGGAGGTCGGGACGGGCAGGGATCGAAAAGTAGGTGAAATAGGTGCCGCCCGCGATCGATGGGGCGGGCGGGCGGATCATCTGGTTGAACAGGCTTTCGGAAATCGGCGGCAGACCGGGAGCCCTGTGCTCGGGGGCGCCAGGGTCCTGGTAGAGCTCGGCCTCATCGATGCGGAAGTAGTCGCAGATCAGCTTGGCCGTGGCCTTGTTCGGAACGGTCTGCCCCTGCAGGTACCGTTCGAACTGCGTGCGGTTGATACCCAACTCACGGCACACCGCGCTAACGGAGGCATGGTCCTTGCAGAGCCGTCTGAGATTTGCAGCGAGGTTCTCGCGAATGGACACGTCTATGCTTTCGCAGGCGAATTCTTCATTTCAACTCGGAATCCGTATAACGCCTTCGGTCGCCCCCGCCGAAACGCCTTGTCACAACACACAGAAAAAACTGATTTGAGAACGCCACTCTAATGGGGCGGCTTCCAAAAAAAATAGCGGCGATCCGGCAACGGCCATCGCCATAAGTCCAATTGACAATTGCCTTGTCCGGGACATCACACGAAATCGGCTATGGCTTTATTGGTGGGACATGGCGCTGAACGCCGCGGATTGCGATATGCGGCGCATCAAGCGAGAGCTGGGGACCCTTGGTAGAACGATAGCGCAGCTGTTGGAAATGACATGGGAAGAAGCGCGCCTAGAATCCCAAGGCAAGACTAAGCCAAAGGTCGACCACGACGCCGCTCTGGAGAAGCGCGCACCCGAACGCGCGCTTCCTGTATCTTGTGGCAAACGTGCGCCTTCAGCGACTTCCCAACAATACGAATCCGTAAGTCGCGGTGGAGATGGGTCTGGCCTAAGCTTCCACTAAGCCAGAATCTTGGATCGAGTGAATGAAAATAGCCACGTTGGCGCAATTCTTCACGAGACGAGACCCGCCAAACGAAATACCCGCAAGCTGTGGCTTCGATTATTGAACGCCAGTCACAGATTTTGCCGGTTGCTAACCAGAAGCAGCAAAAACCGAATGTACGATGAGATTGCCCAGGAGGCGCCCTTTCCGCCAGTAGTTCCTGACTTACCCCCAGCCCCTCGTGATGGCATGGGCGCCCTCGGGCTGCATGACTTCATCTCCCAACAGTTTTCCATGCCGGAAGGAACGTTCGGACGTTTAACAGGGGCGATAATGGGCCTGATAAATCTTCTACCCAACAAGTGGGCCATCGAACTGTTGGACATTGCGGAACGCGATGACGTTCTCGAAATAGGATTTGGGCCGGGTTTAGCGCTCAGGAAAATGTTGCAGCTCGCGCGGAGCGGCAGGATTATCGGGGTAGATCGGTCGCCTACAATGTTCCGTCAGGCCCAGACGCGAAATCGAGCGGCAATTCAACGAGGAAGACTGAAGCTAATCCAGGGCACCTTCGAGTGCCTGTCGCTGGAAAGCGCGTCAGTTGATAAAGTTCTAGCCGTCAACGTGATCTATTTCTGTTCCCCAGACGGAACAGCACTAGCGGAAGCGCACAGGGTTCTACGCCCCGGGGGAGCAATGTCGATCTATGCGACGGATTGCTCTTCCATGAGGTGGTTGCAGTTCATTGGCCCTGAAACCCAGCAGACATTTGATCGGAAGGGACTAGAGGATTTCCTGCAACGGAGCGCATTTGGGTCAGATCATATCGATATCCAAACGGTTCGGCTGCCGTTCGGATTTCGCGGCCTGTTAGCGCGACTGCGCAAGCGATGAAGGATGCGAAGGGCTCGCCAAGCTGAGTCACAGCCGAAGTCAGTGACCGCATACTGGCACGACATTTAGGGTGCTTCGCGGTGGATAAGGAACGTAAGGCTCACGATCTTGTTTCGGCATTGGACACACCCCGGCAGACGGGTGCGAGGGATAGGCGACATCATTGAAGGAGGTTGCGAAGTGAGCCGTGACTCAACCTCCAGAAGATTGTTTTCCTGATCGGCGTGGGGCTGGCGATTTCTCTGACCAGCACCATAGCCGTCTTGGTTGTCAAGAGATTGCTTCCGGGCCATCCATTAGCGACGCTGATTGGCCCATTCATCTGCGCGGGGTCGGCTCTCGCCTTCAGCAAATATTATTACGGCCGATTTTGAAAATTGGACCTTTTAGCAATTCCGAACGTTAGCAGATGGTTTTCTAATCGGGCGGGGTTCATCGTGGGCGCGAAGGCCAAAAATCCAGTTGTTGGGCCATCCAAGCCACGACTGCTTGGGGTTCTTGGACCCGGCCTGATCACCGGTGCTTCTGACGACGATCCGAGTGGAATCGCCACCTATTCGCAGACGGGGGCTCAATTCGGGTTCGGGGTCACCTGGACCATGCTGTTTTCCTATCCATTGATGTCGGTCGTACAGGAGATCAGTGCCCGCATTGGCCGAACCACTGGCAGCGGCATCGCTGGTAATATGCGGAAGTACTATCCAAATTGGTTACTGCAATCGGTCGTCGTCCTGCTGATCCTCGCCAACATCATCAACATCGGTGCCGATCTTGGCGCTATGGGTGATGCGCTGAAGCTCATCATCGGCGGCCCAGCGCTCCTCTACGTGGTGTTGTTCGGCACTATCTCCGTCGTACTCCAAATTTTCCTCAAGTACAGCCGCTATGTTTCTGTGTTGAAGTGGCTTACGCTTTCCCTATTCGCTTATTTCGGCACGGTGCTGTTTGTTCATGTGCCCTGGAGCGAGGTGGCAAAAGGCTTGTTCATTCCCAAGCTCTCGCTCGATGCTTCGTTTTGGACAGCAGTGGTCGCTATCTTCGGCACTACCATCAGCCCATACCTGTTTTTCTGGCAGGCTTCACAGGAGGTCGAGGACCAGAAGGCCAAGCCGCAGCGTAAACCCCTGAAACAGGCGCCGGAACAGGCCGAAAGCGCCATCGAGCGCATCCGTCTGGATACCTACGTTGGAATGGCATTTTCGAATATCGTCGCCCTCGCCATCATGATCACGGCAGGCGCGACACTCCACGCCAACGGAACCACGGACATTCAGTCTACCAGCCAAGCCGCCGAAGCTCTTCGGCCAATCGCGGGCGTCTTCGCTTTCGCCATCTTCGCCCTTGGCGTCATCGGAACGGGACTGCTGGCAATTCCAGTCCTGGCCGGCTCCGCCGGGTATGCATTGGGCGAGGCCCGCAAGTGGCCGGTCGGCCTGGAGCGTGAACCGCTGCAAGCCAAGGCCTTCTATGCGACGATCGCGATCGCTACCCTAGTTGGAGCATGCCTGAATTTCACGCCTATCAATCCGATCAAGGCGCTCTACTGGAGCGCCGTGGTCAACGGCGTCGTAGCCGCGCCCGTCATGGCTGTCATGATGCTAATGACGGCGAGAAGCGACATAATGGGTGATACGACTGTGCCTATGTGGATGCGGCTAATTGGGTGGCTTGCGACAGCGGTGATGGGAGCGGCGGCAACGCTCATGGTTGTCCAACTCTTTGTTTAGGGTTCGCCGTGAAGACGGCGAGGTATCTTAGTGAAATCGACAAGGTGTGCTGACCGCAGGAGACTTCCCCGAAGGCTCGCCCCCTAAAATGGCTTCCTGCGGGGGTCTAGTTCCTCAGTAACTTTAGCGTACCTTGCGCGCCCGGCCGGAGCCGGCGGGCGAAGCCGTATGGTCATTGCGGATCGCAGGAGGTCGCCGCCGACTACTGCGGTTGCTTTTCGTTCTCGGCGGCGCGGAAACCCGACGCAGTTGCATCAGACTCGCAGATATAAGCGCCCTTTTTGGTGTTCCCGTAGTTCCTGCTCCCGGCGAAGTGGAAAATCTTCGACTTCAGGTTCACCCAAACCACAGTGCCGGCCGGGCAACTGGCCTTCGCCTGCCCTTCGGTCGCGAACTGGTTGGCACCTGTCGGTGTGGCGGTCGTGGCCGGCGCTGGCGCATTCTTAGTCCGAGTTGTGGTGGTGGTCGGTGCCGTCGTTGTGGTTGGCGCAGGTTTCGCAGGCGTCACGGTCGTAGTTGTGTTCTGGGCCGGGGGAATCACTTCAGTTCCGGCGCGGCAGGCGGCGACGAAATCCTTCTTGGTTTCGCCAGATCCTTTGATCGCGTCTTTGTTGGCTGCGTACTCGGCATCGCAGGCCTTTGCCGTTTTTACGTTCCCTGTGGTTGCCGTCGACGCCGGGGCCGCTTTCTTGGTGGGAGCAGCGGTTGTAGCCGGTGCTACGCCGGTAGGGATGACCTCGGTACCCGCGCGACACGCTGCAATGAAATCAGCCTTCTTCTCACCAGAACCCTGAATGGCGGGTTTGTTAGCGGCGTATTCGGCATTGCATTCCTTGGCGGTCTTGGTGGCAGCCATGCCTGCACTCGGCGCAAGCGCCAGAATGGCCGCAGCAACAGCGAGTGAAAACATAGGGGCAAACTGAAATCGCATCGCAAACTCTCCCTTTCAAGCAAGCGGCTGCGACTCGCGTGACGTTATAGGCGCGTGCACTGGGTCCAGCGACTTACGGATTCGTAAATTACGAAAAACGACGGCGTCGGGCTCCATCTGAGTTAAATTCGGCACGTTGGGGCAACCGGAAGGCCGCGCCGGCATGAGTGATCTGCGATGTTCAAAAACGGCCACCCGGGCTCGGAAAATGCTCTATCTGCCGGAGATGCGGTCGGCCCGGAATGGCAGAAGCAGGAGCCCTGTCCTGACTTGCCTTGGCTAACGCAGCCCCGTAGCCTTCTTCGCGGCAGGGGTGGCCTTCGCCGCCGCACCGCCCTTCGGCTGATGCGTGTGGGTCATGACCGTCTTAAGTTGGCCCTTGATCTTGGCGTGCAATTTGGCCTTGTCGACGCCTGCGGGGTAAATGCCCTTCTCGATACTAGTCGCCATGCGCTCCAGCAGATCGGTATCGTGTTCGTCGCGGTAGGGTTTAAGGTCGAGGTCTGCCGGCACTTTGGTAAGACGTTCATCGTCCATCGTCTTCACGTACTTCTGCATGAAGCGGTCATAGTCACGCCAGGAGATGCCGGCCGCCCGCACCGCCGCTTCTTCCGCCCGAGTGGCGATTTGGTGCGCGTGCAGATAGTGCAGGTCCAATTGGTCGATCAAAGACTTCTCGACCTCCTCGTGCAACAATAGGAAGCGGTCGGTGTTGATCTTGCGGCCCTTATATTCCCATTCGCGGGGCATATGCCGGTCGATATAGATCGTCTTCCCATCCTTCGAATAGCCGGCGAGATAGGGGATGTCGTGCTTGCGGTCGAGTGTCTTGACCTTGCGCGCCACAGCATCCAGCGCCCGATCCATCATCAAGCTCGACACGTACCAGTTGGGCAAGCGCAGCTTTTTGTGCGGCGCGGTCGGATGGCAATAGTCGAACGCCATGGGTATTCCCCTTGCAAAAGCGTTCGAATGATAATTGCACGTCATTCCATGTCGGGCAATTCGCATGCGTTGGATAGGCAGCCGGAAAGCGACACCGCAGCTATTCGGCTGATCCATTGTCAGTGAAGGGCGACGCGCTGGGAACGCATTGCAACGACCAACCAGTCGGCGCCGGCTGCTTCTGATATTCGGCGATGGCGGCGGCGCACTGTTCGCGCTTGTCGAAGGTGCTGGGCAGCACCACCATGCCGCCCTGCGGGCCGGCGATTACCAGATACCAGACCAAAACTGCGGTAGCAGCCATCTGAACTCCTTTGGTGCCACACGTACGAATACTATGAACGCGCTTTGGGTGGCCGAAAAAAGGCTACGCCGACAAATATCTTATCAGTTTGAAATGCGAGAGGCGCAGCCAGGCAAAGTGGGGATCGAAATGGGGATAGCTGGATCGTTCCAGAAAATCCGCTATCTTATCAGATAGTTACCTGTACCCGCTGGTGGAGCTGAGGAGGATCGAACTCCTGACCTCGTCATTGCGAACGACGCGCTCTCCCAGCTGAGCTACAGCCCCGTCCAACGGATGGCGCATTTATCTGGCGCGGCGGATTTCTGTCAAGGCGGGGTTTGCCGAAATCCTCGTTGCCCGGTGCGCCGGCTGCCGGCCCTTGCCGGTTTGGCGCGCAATGGCTACATGTCGGCAACAATTGGAGACCGGCATGCTCGCCCTCATTCAAACCATCGTCATGGCGCTTGACCTCTACTGGTGGATCATCATCGCCTCGGCGATCTTTTCCTGGCTCTATGCCTTCAACGTCGTCAATTCGCGCAACCAGTTCGTCGGCAGCATCGGCAACATGCTCTACCGGCTGACCGAGCCGGCGCTACGGCCGATCCGCCGCTTCATGCCGGACCTTGGCGGCATCGATATTTCGCCGATCATCCTGCTCTTGCTCCTGTTCTTCATCAGGCAGTTCATTCTCACCACCGTGGCGCCGCTGGTGCTTTGAGCCAGACGACCGCATGAGCGCGCCGCTCCGCATCCGCGAAAACGGCATCGACCTGCTCGTGCGGCTGACGCCGAAGTCTTCCGTGGACAGGTTCGAAGGCGTCGAAACGGCGGCGGACGGGCGCAGCCATCTGAAGGCGCGGGTTCGCGCCGTGCCGGAAAACGGCGCCGCCAATCGAGCGCTGGAGAGACTGGTCGTCAAGACGCTGGGCGTGCCGATATCGTCCGTTTCGGTGGTTGCCGGCGGCACGGCACGGATCAAGACGCTGCGCATAGTGGGTGATCCAGAAGCACTGGCACGGAGCATCGAAGCACTCAGCGGTCAATCCTCCGGCTGACGTTTCAATCCCCCAACGGCAGCCTTGGATCGTCAACCTTCAGCGTGTTCACGCTCTGCTTGATGCGGCGCAAATTCTCCAGCACTTTCGGCCCACGCGTCTCGGCAACCGATGTCACGATCATGTCGACGATCGCCAGCAGCGCGTAGCGCGAGGATGTCGGCTTGTAGATGTTGCCATCCTCGAGCGGCTGCAAATGGATGACCGTGTCTGCGGCCTTGGCCAGTGCCGAATCGGGCGCGGTGATGGCGACCGTGGTGGCGCCATATTGCTGGGCGACCTGCACCGCCTCGATGACCGAGCGCGCATAGCCGGAGACGGAAAAGGCGACCAGCGTGGTTTCGGGCGTGGCAACGGCGGCGTACATGCGCTGCAACTGGCCGTCGATCTGCGCCAGCACCGGCAGGCCGAGCCGGAACAGCCGGTTCTGCATCTCGGTCGCCATCATCGATGAAATGCCGCCGGAGCCGATGCAAAGCACATTGCCCGACGTCGCAAGCCGCTCGGCGACGGCGACCAGCGTCGTCATGTCGAGGTTCTCGCTGGCGCGCTGGATGGCCGAGATCGCCGCTTCGGTGATGGCGGACGCGATGCGCTGTTCGCGGGCGTCGCGGCTCAGCGGCTCGGGCGACAGATACTGGCCGCCAATGGCGATGGCCTGAGCCAGGTAGAATTTGAAGTCGCGCAGGCCCTCGCAGCCGAGATTTCGGCAGAAGCGGGTCACCGTCGGTTCGCTGACACCGACGCGCGCTGCGATCTCGGAGATTGCCGCCTTCGAAGCGAAATCGAGATCGGACAGCACGAGGCCGGCCAGCCGGCGATCCGACTTGGTGCCGTCCTGCGACATCAGCTGCAGCCGCGTGATGATGTCGGCCGGCGTCTTCATGCTTGTTGTTTCGCCTTCATGCCGTTGCCTTCTCGGGGCCGGGCCTTATAGCGGCAGGCCCGTCGCCTTGTCGAACAGATGGATGTTGCCGGGATCGACCGAGACCGGCAGCAGGTCGCCCGGCCTGACCGGCACCCTGTCGCGGAACACGGCGCGTACAGTATCGCTGCCGATGGCGCCATAGACATGAGTCTCGGAGCCGGTCGGCTCGACGACATCCACCTTGAGCGCCATGGCGTCGGCGGCCTCGCCGATGATGAAATGCTCGGGCCGGATGCCGGCCTCCACCGCATTGCCAGCCGGTGCCGCCTTGCCGGCAAGCGCAAGCCGTCCGCCGCCGGCCGATTCGAACCAGCTTTTCTCGGGCGTCGTCTTGAGAGCGCCCGAGACAAAACTCATCGACGGGGAGCCAAGAAAGCCGGCGACGAACTTGTTGGCTGGCCTGTCATAGAGCTCGAGCGGCGCGCCGACCTGCTGGATCCGGCCGCGGTCCATCACGACGATGCGGTCGGCCATGGTCATGGCTTCGATCTGGTCGTGGGTGACATAGACGATGGTCGATTTCAGCCGCTGGTGCAGCGCCTTGATCTCGGTGCGCATCTGCACGCGCAACTGCGCGTCGAGATTGCTGAGCGGCTCGTCGAACAGGAACACCGAGGGTTCGCGCACGATGGCGCGGCCCATGGCGACACGCTGGCGCTGGCCGCCCGACAGCTGGCGGGGATAGCGGTCGAGATAGGAGAAGAGGTTGAGCACGCCGGAGGCCTTCTTGACCTTGTCGTCGATCGCGGCGCGGCTCTCGCCACGGATCTTCGGGCCGAAGCCGATATTGTCCGAGGCTTTCAGATGCGGAAACAGCGCATAGGACTGGAACACCATGGCGATGTTGCGCTGCTGCGGCGGCAAATCATTGGCGCGCGTGCCGCCGATCATGAGGTCACCGGAACTGATCGTCTCCAGGCCGGCCAGCATGCGCAGCAAGGTCGACTTGCCGCAGCCGGACGGGCCGACCAGCACCACGAACTCGCCGCTCTTGATGTCGAGGTTGATGTCCTCGAGGATCTTGTGCTGGCCGAAGGATTTCGACAGGTTGCGAAACAGGACGTCGGTCATGGTCACGCTCCCAATATGTCGTCGATGAATGGCAGGCAGCCTGCAGTCAGCCCGGCATCCACGGGCATCACCACGCCTGTTACGCCCGATGCGCGGTCCGAGGCAAGGAAAGCCACCGCTTCAGCCACTTCCGAGGCGTCGACGATGCGGCCAAGCGGGTAGAGCCGCTTGAGCTTGCCCAGGATTTCCGGATCCTTGGCCAGGCGATGGTCCCAGGCGGCGGTGCGGATCGATCCGGGACAGACGACATTGGCGCGCACGCCACGGCGGCCGAGTTCGACGGCGATCGATTTGGCATAGGCGTTGATGCCGGCCTTGGCCGCGGCGTAGGCCGGATTGCCGAAATGCGCGATGGCGTTGACGGAGGAGATGAAGACGACGCTGCCTGACCCGCGCGCCGCCATCGCCTTGGCGATAGGGTCGGCGAAAGTCATCACCCCGGTCAGATTGAGGTCGATCTCGTGCTCTATTCTGTCGGCATCGAGCGCGGAAATCGTCTCGGCGCGCGTCCAGCCGGCATTGTTGATCAGGATGTCGGGCACGCCGTCCTTGTCCAGCACGGCGGCGATCCCCGCCTCGATCGAAGCCCGGTCGAGTAGGTTGAAGACATGGCGCGAGGCAAGGTGCGGGCTTGCCAGCGCCTCCTGCGACTGGTCGCAGCCCACCACCCGTGCGCCCCTTTGCGCCAGCAATGCGACGATCGCCGAGCCAAGGCCGCCGCCGGCACCGGTGACGACGACAGTGCGGCCTTCGAATTCGGCTTTCGAAACCACGGCGCTTGCTCCTCCCGCAGGTCAGGCAGATCCCGGCAGGCTACTGAAAGAAATGTAATTAAGCAACACGATAATCCGCTTGCATGCGCAGAATTCCTCGATAATGTAGGAAAGTCACATAAATCTTGCGCCAGCCATCGGCACAAGGAGCGCAAATGCGCGGAACAATGGGAGAGATCAGATGAGCCTTGCCAAATGGACTGTCGGCCTGATGGCCGGAATGAGCATGCTGGCCTTCGCGGCGCAGGCGAATGCGGGTGAAGTGCGCGTCACCGTCGCCGAATACAGCGCCAAGACCGGTCCGTATTTTGAAGCGGTCAAGAAGGAGTTCGAGGCCAAGAACCCCGGCATCACCGTAAAGTTCGAGGTCGTGCCGTGGGATGTGCTCTTGCAGAAGCTGACCACCGACATCACCGCCGGCACCAATGCCGACCTGTCGATCATCGGCACGCGCTGGCTGATCGACTTCGTCCAGCAGGACGTCGCCGAGCCGCTCGACAGCTACATCACGCCCGACTTCAAGGGCCGTTTCATCGACACCTTCCTGTCGCCCTCGATCATGGGCGGCAAGACCTACGGCCTGCCGATCGCCGCTTCGGCGCGCGCGCTCTACTACAACAAGGAGCTGTTCGAGAAGGCCGGCATCGCCAAGCCGCCGGCAACCTGGACCGAACTGCAGGACGATGCGCGCAAGATCAAGGCGCTGGGGTCCGGCACCTTCGGTTTCGGCCTGCAGGGCAAGGAGATCGAGACCGACGTCTATTACTACTACGCCATGTGGTCGCAAGGCACGGAGATCCTCAACAAGGACGGCACGTCGGGCCTCGGCACGCCGGGCGCGCTCGAAGCCGCAAAGCTCTACAAGTCGATGATCGACGAGGGACTGACCGAACCAGGTGTGACCTCCAACAACCGCGAGGACGTGCAGAACCTGTTCAAGCAGGGCAAGGTCGGCATGATGATCACGGCACCCTTCCTGTCCAACCAGATCAAGGACGAGGCGCCGAAGCTGAAATACGGCGTGGCGGCCATTCCGGCGGGTCCGACCGGCGCGCGCGGCACCTATGGCGTCACCGATTCCATCATCATGTTCAAGAACTCCAAGAACAAGGACGAGGCCTGGAAGCTGCTCGACTTCCTGTTCACCACGGAACAGCGCGCCAAGTTCACGCAAGGCGAAGGCTTCCTGCCGGTGAACAAGGAAGAGGCCAAGATGGACTATTACGTCAACAATGCCGATCTCGCCGCCTTCACCGCTCTGCTGCCCGACGCCCGCTTCGCGCCGGTCATTCCGGGCTGGGAAGAGATCGCCCAGATCACATCGGACGCCATGCAGAAGATCTATCTCGGCGGCGACCCCGAGGCAGGCTTGAAGGACGCGGCGGCCAAGGCCAATGCCGTGCTGAAGAAATAGGGGCCTGTGTTCAACAACAGGGCGTATCTCCCTGCGCCCCGTGGCGCGCCCCAGACTCAGGCGGGGCGCGCCACTTCCTTGGTTTCCCGCCTGGTGCGGTGGATCCGAAATTCGCATAGAAACTTCTGATCCGCGCCGAGGTTGCAAACCAGCCGATGCAAAATCGTCTCCTGCCCTATCTCCTGACCTTGCCCAGCCTGTTCCTGGCGGCGGTCGTCATCTTCTGGCCGGTCTGGGACCTGATCCAGATATCGACGCATGACGTCAACCGCTTCGGCCAGTTGCGCGAGTTCAGCGGCCTTGCCAATTTCGCGTCGCTTGCCGCCGATCCCGACTTTGTCGCGGCACTCTGGCGCACCGGCTTGTGGACCGTTCTGGTGGTCGGCGGCGCGCTGCTCCTGTCGGTGCCGGTGGCGATGATCCTCAACACCGATTTCTACGGCCGTGGCATCGCCCGCGTCATCATCATGCTGCCCTGGGCGGTGTCGCTGACCATGACGGCGGTGGTCTGGCGCTGGGCGCTCAGCGGCGAAAGCGGCATGCTGAATTCCGCGCTGCTCGGCCTCGGCCTGATCGACCACAACATCCAGTGGCTGGCCAGCGCCGAGACAGCGTTCCCGATGCAGGTGCTGATCGGCATATTGGTGACGGTGCCGTTCACGACGACGATCTTCCTCGGCGGCCTGTCGTCGATCCCGGACGATCTCTACGAGGCGGCGGCGCTCGAAGGCGCCACGCCGCTGCAGCAGTTCCGCGAGATCACCTTTCCGCTGCTGAAACCGTTCATCAACATCGCCATCGTGCTCAACACCATCTACGTCTTCAACTCCTTCCCGATCATCTGGGTGATGACGCAGGGCGGGCCGGCCAACTCGACCGACATCCTGGTCACCCACCTCTACAAGCTCGCCTTCCGCATCGGCAAGCTGGGCGAGGCCTCGGCGGTGTCGCTGGTGATGTTCGCCATATTGCTTGTCTTCACCATGATCTATGTACGGTTGGCGATGCGGGAGCAGCGCGCATGACCAGCAAACTCAAACGCACAATTATCGCCTGGCTGCTATTGGCGCCGCTGATCCTGGTGACCCTCTTTCCCTTCGCGGTGATGTTGCTGACCGCGGTCAAGCCGCGGCAGGAGGTGCTGTCGCCGACATGGTGGCCAAGCGAGTTCCGCTGGTCGAATTTCTCCGACATGTGGGTGGCGACGGGCTTCGGCCAGGCACTGGCCAATTCGCTCTATGTCTCGGTCATCGCCACGGTCGGCGCCATCCTCATCTCCGTCCCCGCTGCCTATGCCATGTCGCGCTTTCGCTTTGCCGGCTACGGCGCCTTCCGCCAGTTCCTGCTGATCTCGCAGATGATCTCGCCGATCGTGCTGGTGCTCGGCCTGTTCCGGCTGATGGCCGCCTGGGGGCTGGTGGAATCGACGACGGCGCTCGGCTTCATCTACATGGCCTTCAACGTCGCCTTCACCGTGTGGATGCTGCAGAGCTATTTCGACACCATCCCGCGCGACCTCGAAGAGGCCGCCTGGATGGAAGGCGCCGGGCGCTGGCTGACCCTGCGCAAAGTATTCCTGCCGCTCTGCCTGCCGGCGATCGCGGTGACCGCGATCTTCACCTTCATCAATGCCTGGAACGAGTTCGTCGTGGCGCTGACCATGCTGCGCAGCCAGGAGAGCTACACGCTGCCGATCCAGGTCTTTTCCCTCGTCGCCGGCCGCTACACGATCGAGTGGCATCACGTCATGGCGGCGACGCTGCTTGCGACATTGCCGGTGGCGATCCTGTTCATCTGGCTGCAGCGCTACCTCGTCCGGGGCCTGGCGCTCGGGGCCGTCAAATAGCCGCTATCGACTTCGGAGCTTTCATGCGCATCTTCACCGCCTCGCTGGCGACGGAAACCAACACCTTCTCGCCGGTGCCGACCGACCGGGCCTCGTTCGAGATGGCGTTCTATGCCGGGCCAGGCAAGCACCCGGAGACGCCGACGCTGTGCTCTTCGCCGATCGTCGCCTTGCGCCGGCGCGCGGCCAGGGAAGGGCTGACCGTGATCGAAGGCACCGCGACCTGGGCCGAGCCCGGCGGCCTGGTGCAGCGGCAGACTTTCGAGGCGCTGCGCGACGAGATTCTCGAGCAGTTGAAGGCGGCACTGCCGGTCGAAGCGGTCATCCTCGGGCTGCACGGCGCCATGGTGGCGCAAGGTTATGACGATTGCGAAGGCGATCTGCTGGAACGTGTGCGCGCGATTGTCGGGCCCGACGTGGTGATCGCCTCGGAATTCGATCCGCACAGCCATCTGACGCCCAAGCGCGTGGCAGCGTCGGACATCATGGCCTATTTCCTCGAATTCCCGCACACCGATTTCTACGAACGCGGCGAGCATGTCGTGGAGCTCGGGCTGGCCGCCGCGCGCGGCGAGATCAAGCCGGTCATTTCGACCTTCGACTGCCGCATGATCCAGGTGCTGCCGACCAGCCGCGAGCCGATGCGCTCCTTCGTCGACCGTGTCAAAGCGCTGCACGGCAAGGACGGCGTGCTGTCGGTTTCCGTCATCCACGGCTTCATGGCCGCCGACGTGCCGGAAATGGGCACGCGCATCCTCGTCGTCACCGACAATGACAAGGCCAGGGGCGACGCGCTGGCGGAGCGGCTGGGACGCGAGCTCTACGAACTGCGCGAAAAGACGGCGATGACGATGCTTGATACCGCCGATGGCATCGACCGGGCGCTGGCCGTGCGCGCCAAACACCCCGGCAAGCCGGTGGTCATCGCCGACATCTGGGACAATCCCGGCGGCGGCGTTCCCGGCGACGGCACCTTCGTGCTGCGCCAGATGCTGGCGCGTGGCCTCGACAAATTCGGCGTGGCGACGATCTGGGACCCGATCGCCGTGACCTTCTGCCTGGCGGCGGGCGAGGGCGCGGTCATCGACCTGCGTTTCGGCGGCAAGGCCGGGCCGCAGGCGGGTGAGCCGATCGACGCCCGCGTCAAGGTGCTGAAGGCCGTTGCCGAGGGTTGGCAGAGTTTCGGGCCGAGCCGGGTGACGCTCGGGCCGACCGCGCTGGTGCGCATCGAAGGCACCGAGGTCGACATCATCCTCAACACCAACCGAACCCAGACCTTCGAGCCGGACATTTTCTCCAATATCGGCGTCGATCCGGCGGGCAAGGATATGCTGCTGATCAAGTCGACCAACCATTTCTACGCCGGCTTCGAGCCGATCGCGGCGGAGATCATCTACGTCACGGCACCGAGTTCGTATCCGAGCAATCCGGCGGTGACCGATTACAGGAAGCTAACTCGGCCGGTGTGGCCTCGGGTGAAGGATCCTTGGAAGGATGAGACTCCACCTTCTCCCGCAGGGGGAGAAGGAAGAGGCGCTACACCAATCCGCGCTTGACCATCATCGCCTCCGGCGAAGGCATCTTGCCGCGAAACGCCGTGTAGAGCTCTTCGGGGTCCTTCGAGCCGCCGGCGGCGTAGATGTTCTTGCGCAGCCGTTCGGCCAAGGCCGGGTTGAAGGGATCGCCGGTCTCCTCGAAGGCGGCGAAGGCGTCGGCGTCCAGCACTTCCGACCACATGTAGGAATAGTAGCCAGCCGAATAGCCGTCGCCGGAGAAGACATGGCCGAAATGCGGGGTGCGGTGACGCATCGCGATGGTGTCGGGCATGTCGAGTTTTTCCAACGTTTCGGCTTCGAAACGAAGCGGCTCGGCCGGGGCATCGGGCCGAGCGTGATAGGCCATGTCCATCAAGGCGGAAGACGTGAATTCCACCGTGGCGAAGCCGGCGCCGAAGGTGCGCGTGGCCAGCATCTTGTCGAGCAAGGCCTTCGGCATCGGCTTGCCGGTCTTTACGTGCAGCGCGTGTTTCTCCAGCACCGCCGGCACCGTCAACCAGTGCTCGTAGAGCTGCGAGGGCAGCTCGACGAAATCGCGGCTGACCGAAGTGCCTGACACCGACGGCCAGGTGACGTCGGTCAGCATGCCGTGCAGTGCATGGCCGAATTCGTGGAACAGCGTCTTGGCCTCGTCGACGGACAGCAGGGCCGGTTCGCCGGCCGGCGGCTTGGCGAAGTTCATGATGTTGTAGATCACCGGCTTCGAACCATGGCCGAGTTTATAGCCGGACTTCAGCGCGCTCATCCAGGCGCCGGAACGCTTCGAGGGCCGTGCGAAATAATCGGCGAGGAACAAGGCGCGCTCGCTGCCATCGGCGTTCTTCACCACGAAGACGCGCGCGTCGGGGTGCCAGGCGGCGATGCCCTTTTTCTCCTCGAAGGTGATGCCGAACAGTTTGGTCGCGACGTCGAAGCAGGCGTCGATGACCCGGTCGAGCTGCAGATAGGGCTTCAGTTCCGCTTCGTCGAAGGCGAATTTTTCCGCGCGCAGCTTCTCCTGGTAGAAGCGCCAGTCCCAGGCGGCGAATTTCTCGTTGCTGCCGGCTTCCGCCGCCAGGCGCTCCAATTCCTTCTGGTCCGCGGCGGCCTTTTCCAGCGCCTTTTCCCAGACCGGATCGAGCAGGTCGTGCACCGCCTTCGGCGTCTTGGCCATGGTGTCGTCGAGCTTCAGCGCGGCGAAGGAAGCATAGCCGAGCAGCTTGGCCTTTTCGGCGCGCAGCTTCAGCATGTCGCGCACCACCGACGTGTTGTCGCTGGCGCCGCCATTCTGGCCGCGCATGGTGAAGGCTTTGAAGGCGATCTCGCGCAGGTCGCGGCGTTCCGAGAAGGTCGTGAACGGCTCGTAGATCGAGCGCGACAAAGTGATGGCGTAGCGCCCCTTCTGGCCGCGCATCTCGGCCGCCTCTGCCATCGAGCTCCGGACGAAATCCGGCAGGCCGGCAAGGTCGGCCTCGTCGAGAAACAGCGCCCAGTCGCGCTCGTCGGCCAGCACGTTCTGGCCGAAAGCCGTACCGAGCGATGACAGCTCCTCATTGATCCTGGCAAGCCGCTTCTTTCCTTCGGCATCGAGCTTGGCGCCGGAGCGGACGAAACCCTTCCAGGTCTTCTCCAGCACCCGCAGGGTCTCGGCGTCGAGGCCGAGGCTGTCGCGGCGCTGGTAGAGGTCGTCGATGCGCGCAAACAGCTTCTCGTTCATCGAGATCGCGGAAAAGTGCCTGGACATCTTCGGCGAGATATCGCGCTCCAGCGCCTGGATCGTCTCGTTGGTGTAGGCGCCGGCACGGCACCAGAAGATCGACGAGACGTGATCGAGCGCCTCGCCGCCGAGTTCCAGCGCGGCAAGCGTGTTCTCGATGGTCGGGGCGTCCTTGTTGCCGGCGATCGCGTCGATCTCCGCCTCATGCGCCTTCAACGCCGCATCGAAGACCGGGGAAAAATCGCCGTCGCCGATATGGGCGAAATCGGGCAGGCCGAGCGGCCCCTGCCACGCGGTCAGCGGATGGGCGGCAAGGTCGACGGCTTTCGTGGAAGGCATGGAGGGTCTTTCGCTGGCGTCAAGAAGGAGGGGTGTCACCGATGTAGGGCGCGGCCCGCGAGGCCGCAATATGGCAACTGGCCGATCCGCCTCAATAGGCTTCGCAGTTTTCAGCGATGGCCGCCTGCGAGCTGGCGGTGATGCGGTTGCCGGCCACCGCGAAGGTTTCCTGCATCAGCATGTCATTGTCGGGGAAGTCGTAGCAGGCGATCACCGTGGTGACGCCGCCTTCGCTCTTTTCGATGCGGTGGCGGATCGCCGCGCCCGCAACCGCGCCTTTCCATTCGTCGAGCGAGGCGATGAACTCCTGCTTGCCCTGGACGACGCCGAGGTCTTCGAGCCTGATGCGGACGTCGTCGGCAAGCAGGTCCGCGAGTTCGGTGCGGTCGGCGACCAGCAGCGCCGAATACCAGCGGCTGATAATGGCGCCGTCATCGGCGCGCGCGGCAACGATCGCTATCAGCAATGCGGCGGCGGTGAAGACGACCGACCGGACGTTCCTCACCGGGCGCGCCTTGCCGTTCATTCCAGCACCGGCCGCTCGAAATCGCCGGTCTCCTTGTTCATCACCCAGAGCTCGCCGGTCGAAATGTCGAACCAGGCGCCGTGCAGCGACAGCCGCCCCTTGCCCTCGAGGATCGAGACACAGGGAAAGGTCCGGAGGTTGGCGATGGAATAGCGGATCGAGATGCGTTCAAGCGCTGTCTGGCGCTCCGCCGCCGTCATGAAGGTGCTGGAAGAGACGGTTTCGGCTGCGGGCGCGATCAGGCTCATCCATTTGCCGATGAAGTCGCCGGGAGACAGCGGCGCGGCATTGGGGTCGAGCGCGGCGCGGATGCCGCCGCAGCGGCCATGGCCCATGACGACGATGTTCTTGACCTTGAGGCTCTGCACCGCGAATTCGAGCGCCGCTGAGGTCGAATGGAATTCGCCGTCCGGCGCGTAGGGCGGCACCAGATTGCCGACATTGCGCAGCACGAAGAGTTCGCCCGGCCCGGCGTCGAAGATCGCCTCTGGCGCCGCGCGCGAGTCGCAGCAGGCGACGATCATAGTTTCCGGGGCCTGCCCCTCGCGGGCGAGCTCGCGGTAGCGGCCGCTCTCGGTGAGGTAGCGGCCATTCATGAAATTGCGGTAGCCGGCGAGGAGGTGATCGGGAAGATGAGGCATGGGCGGCTAAGGCCTTTCCGGGGTTGGAGGCGGCAGCTCGTTGCGGTCGAGAAAGCCTCTAACGGTAAAAGCCCGTCACGAGCAATGCAGAATTGTGGGGTCTGGACATAAACGCCATGCATATAAGCGGGATGCCCGTCGACATTGTCACGCCCAGATGGCGACCGGTATGCCAAAACCGTCAACGAGTGGCGGGTTGGTAAATGGCCTTGCCACGCCGCTGGCGATGCGGCCGGCGATGAGCATCATGACGGCCGCATCAAGGAAATCGTCGGCTGCCGCGCCACGCGGCGGCGGCTGGTCGAGGAAGCCGATGTCGTAGCCGTGCCGGCACAGCAGCGCCTTGCGTTCCGCCATGCCGGCCGGATTGACGCTGCCCTTGATCTTCTTCGGCAGCTGCATGGCCCGGTCGCCATTCAGGCGGCAGAAGGCGACTTCCGGATGCGATTCGAAGATACGGCCACGCAGATCGGGCCGCGCGATCAGCAGGGCATCGATCTCGCGGATCTTCGAAAAGATGCCGAAGGCCTGGATGGAAACGCCGCGCGGCGGGTCGGACGTGGCCCTTGCCACCTCGCTTGCCCTGCGATGCGCGGCATACCAGGCTTCGATTGTGGTGAAGTCATCGGTATCGGCATAAAGCGCGGCGCGCGACGGGATCGAAAAGACGCTGGACTGGCGCGCGCCGAGCAGCGGCCTGACCAGCGCTTCCGGTCCGCGGCCGCCCTTGCTCGACAATTCGGGCAAGCCGATCGGCATGTCGACGGCGACAATCGCATCGTCGGGAGTTGCCGCAAGCAGCGCCGCGAAACTGGCGAAAATCTCGAGAGAGGGTGCTGAACCGGGGCTACGAGGTGTCAAACCGGGGTTACGAGGTATCGAACCAGGGTTACGAGGTATCGAACCAGGGTTACGAGGTGTCGAACCGGGCTCGCGCCGCACGGCGATCCAGCCGGCCTTGCAGCCATCGGCACCGACGAGCACGACCCCGGCCGAACTCACGCCCGGCGGTCCCGCCCCGGATGCGTGAGATGGCGCAGCTGCACCATGGCCATCGGGTGCGACAGGCTCTGCGCATCGGTCTCGAGTTGCAGTTCGTCGCCGCCGCGCTTTGCCGTGCGCGCCAGGATCTCGTAGACCGCCGCTGTGGTCGATTGCAACGCCTTGATCGGCGGCTGGCCGGAAAGGATGCGGGCGAGGTAGACGGCCGCCGTCAGATCACCCAGGCCGTTCGGCGGCTTGTCGATCAGACGATGTTCGGCCAGCAGCGCCTGGGTGCCGTCGAGCAGCAGATTGCCGGTGCCGCCAATCATCATCGACTGCGCCGAGGTGACCAGCATCGTCGACGGCCCGGCGTGGAGTGCTGCCGCGATCACCGATTTCAGGTCGGGCAGCGGCGCGCCGGCCATCCATTCCAGCTCGTAGCGGTTGGGCGTGGCGATGTCGGCGATCGGCATCAGCCGGTCGCGCATGGCTGCGGCCGTTGGCTCGGGCACATAGAGCCCGCCGGAATCGCCCATCACCGGATCGCAGATATAGACGGCATCGGGCGTCCTGGCCTTCACCGCGGCGACCAGCGAGGCGACGGCCTCGGCCTGGCCGGCCTCGCCGAGATAGCCCGACAGAACCGCGCCGACTTCGCCCAGCCATGGCGCGCGTTCGAGATCGGCCATCAGCGCCCTGAACTGGTCGAGCGGCGGCACGATGCGTGTCGCCCGCCCATGGCCGGGATGCCAGGGCAGGATGACCGTAGGCACCGCCCAGACCGGAAAGCCCAGCGTCTCCAAGGCAAAGACGGCGGCACGGTTGCCGACCGAGCCACGGGCGACATGGCTGGAAATGACGATGACCGCACGCGGCGCGTCGGGTTTTTCGGCACTCATTGTTTTTTGATTCCTAGCTGCCCCGGGTGAGGAAAAGCACGAGCCAGACCATCAGGCCCAGCGCCAGAAGCAGGCCGAGTATCCTGCCAATGCGCGTGCCCCAGACCTCGATCGGGTCGGTGCGGTCGGCATCGGCGGCGGCGACATGGTCGCGCACGCCCTTCGTCGTCCGCGCCACGAAGGAGGCGCCCGCCGGATCGGTCTCCTGCGCCACGCGCTCGAGGATGCGGCGCGATTCCCTGTCGCTGTCCTGGCGTTGCGCCATGATGATGTCCCGTTTTGACCGGACCTTATCGCTTTCGCGCGGCCAATCACAGGGCCTTGCGGAAAGGCGATGGATGCCGTCGCTGGTCCTGTGGCCGAGGCCGTTTTCTTGCGCGCTGATTGTGGTAATGCTTCGCATGCAACTTCTACCGAGGGACCCCATCATGCTTGCCCAGCGCCTTGCTCGACCGTCGACATTCCGCACGCTGCCCGCCTTACTGATGATGGCAATCATGCTGCCGCTGCTTGCTGGCTGCGGCTACAACACGATCCCGACGGCGGAAGAAAACGCCAAGGCGGCCTGGAGCGAGGTGTTGAACCAGTATCAGCGCCGCGCCGACCTCATCCCCAATCTGGTCGAGACGGTCAAAGGCTATGCCTCGCATGAAAAGGACACGCTGGACGCGGTCGTCGAGGCGCGCGCCAAGGCGACGCAGATCACGGTGACGCCGGATACGCTGAAGGACCCCGAAGCCCTCAAGAAGTTCCAGGATGCCCAGGCCGGGCTGACCAGCGCGCTGTCGCGGCTGATCGCGGTGTCGGAGGCTTATCCTGACCTCAAGGCCAACCAGAATTTTCTGGCGCTGCAGGCGCAGCTCGAGGGCACGGAAAACCGCATCGCGGTGGCGCGGCGCGACTACATCCAGGCGGTCAGGGACTACAATCTGACGCTGAAGACCTTCCCGTCAGTGCTGTGGGCGACCTTCTGGTTCCGCGGCAACGAACCCTTTGCCAACTTCACCGTCGACGAAGACAAGATGCAGCCGCCGAAGGTCGATTTCGGCACGAAGCAGGGCGGGTGACGGCCGAGGGCAAACGTCGTGATCTCGCGGGCCGATGACGGACGGCGTCTGGGTCGCCTTGTCGCTGTTGCGCTCTTCGTCCTGGCGCTTCCGTTCGCGGCCCTCGCCGCGGACCTGCCGGCGCTCACTGGCCGCGTCGTCGACAATGCCGGCATCATCGATGCCGGCACAAAGGCGGCGCTGACACAAAAGCTCGCCGATTTCGAGACAAAGGGCTCCGACCAGATCGTCGTGGCGACGATTCCCAGCCTCGGTGGCGAGGAGATCGAGCCTTACGCCAACCGGCTGTTCCGCTTCTGGAAGCTTGGCCAGGCCAAGGAGAACAACGGCGTGCTTCTGCTGGTCGCGCCGAACGACCGCAAGATGCGCATCGAGGTCGGCTACGGGCTGGAAGGCACGCTGACCGACCTGCACACCAAGCTGATCATCGAAAACGACATGGTGCCGGCGTTCCGTGCCGGCGATTTCTCCGGCGGCATCTCGAAGGCCGTCGACGACATGATCATGGTGCTGGACGGCAATCCGGAGGAACTGGAAGCGCGCGGCCAACGCAACCAGCAGGCGCCGTTCAATTCCGACGATCTGTTCTTCGCCATTTTCATCAGCATCTGGGCGATCATCTTCTTCGGCAGCATCGCCGCCTCCATCCTGCCGCCGATCTTCGGCAAGAAGCTTGGACCCGGCCGCTATCGCTGGCTCGGCATGACCTTCGAGCCCGGCCGGCGCTCCTCGAGTGGCGGCTGGTCCTCCGGCAGTTCCGGCGGCGGCTGGTCTTCGGGCGGCGGTGGCTTTTCCGGCGGCGGCGGTTCGTCCGGCGGCGGCGGCTCATCGGGAAGCTGGTGACGGCATGACGACACGCACCATCCGCCTGCGGCGGCCTGGCCAGTTTAGCCCGGCGATCCAAGTCGTCCTCGCCATGCTGGCGCTGCTGTTGTCCGGCTTTGCGGTTTTCGCCGCCGAATTGCCTGTCCTGACCGGCCGCGTCGTCGACAATGCCGGTATCATCGATGCCAGCACCAAGGTAGCGCTGACGCAGAAGCTCGCGGATTTCGAGAAAAAGGGCTCCGACCAGATCGTCGTGGCGACGATCCCCAGCCTCGGCGGCGAGGAGATCGAGCCCTACGCCAACCGGCTGTTCCGCTTCTGGAAGCTCGGCCAGGCCGGCGAGAACAATGGCGTGCTTCTGCTGGTCGCCAAGAACGACCACAAGATGCGCATCGAGGTCGGCTACGGGCTGGAAGGCACGCTGACCGATCTGCACACCAAACTGATCATCGAAAACGACATGGTGCCGGCGTTCCGCGCCGGCGATTTCTCTGGCGGCATCTCCAAGGCCGTCGACGACATGGTCATGGTGCTCGAAGGTCATCCGGAGGAGCTGGAAGCGCGCGGCAAGCGCAATCCCGTAGACAGCAGCACCCCCATCGACCCGATCGTCGTGGTGTTCGTGATCCTGTGGGCGACGATGTTCTTCGGCGGCCTGGCCATGGCGGTCCTGCCGCCGATGTTCGGCACCAAGCTGTCGCCGGGTGTGTATAGATGGCTGGGCATGACGTTCCGTTACGGCCGGGGGCCAAGCGGATCCTCGGGCTCCAGCGGCTGGTCGACGGGTTCGTCGGGCGCGGGCTGGTCGTCGGGAAGCTCCAGCAGTGGCTGGTCGTCGGGGTCGAGCAGCAGCGGCGGCGGGTTTTCGGGCGGCGGCGGCTCGTCCGGTGGTGGCGGTTCTTCAGGAAGCTGGTGAGACAATGGCAACACGACCGATCAGCCCGCAGGATCACGAGCGCATCGCCGACGCGATCCGCGCCGCGGAAACCAAAACCGACGGCGAGATCTACTGCGTCGTCGCGCATGCCAGCGACGGCTATTTCGCTCCCGCCGCCTTGATGGCGACACTGGGCATGCTGATCGTCAGCCTCGCCGTCGCCTATGGGCTGGAGGCATGGTGGCTCACCATCCGCCTGCCGCATTTCGTCATCGCGCAATTGCTGGCGCTGGCCTGCGTGCTGGTCCTGTTGTGGGCGGTTCCCGGGCTGCGCATCCATATGGTGCCACGGCGGCTGCGCTATCAGGCCGCGCACGCCAACGCGATCAAGCAGTTCCTCGCCCGCAACGTCCACCGCACCACGGCGCGCACCGGCGTGCTGATCTTCGTCTCGATCGCCGAACGCTATGCCGAGGTGGTCGCCGATTCGGGCATCGACGCCAAGGTCGGCCAGCATGTCTGGGACGGTGTGGTGCGTGACCTGACGGCGCATGCCGGCGACGACCGGCTTGCCGACGGCTTCGTCAAGGCGATCGAGCAGGTGGGGGCCGTGCTAGCCGAGCATTTCCCGGTGACGTCAGGCGATACCAACGAGCTCGACGACCATCTGGTCGAGATTTGAGAACCCGCCTCTAGACGCACACTTTCCGGTCCGGCCAGTCTCCGGACGGGCTTTGCGTGATGTCAGCAATGTCAGGTTCGGCTGTGAGAAAGCGGTCGGCGGGCCGCCCGGACTCTTGCAATCGGCCGATGCGGGTTTATGGTTAACAAATCATGAATACGCTGACGATCGACATCCGGAAAGCCGACCCGCGCGATGCAGGCGCCATTGCCGAAGTGCATCTGGAAGCCTGGCGCGGCGCCTATTCCGGCATCATTCCGCACCGCACGCTGACGTCGATGATCAACCGCCGCGGCGCCGACTGGTGGGCGATTGCGATTCGCCGCGCCGCCACCGTTCTGGTCGTCGAAATCGGCGGCACGGTCGCCGGCTATGCGACGATCGGCAAGAATCGCGCCCGGGAGCTCAAGCAGCAAGGCGAGATCTACGAATTGTACCTGCGCCCCGAATACCAAGGCATCGGGCTTGGCCGGCGGCTGTTTTCGGCGGCCAGGGCGCGGCTTGCCGACCACGGCCTGAAGGGCATGGTGGTGTGGGCGCTGGAAGACAACCAGAATGCTCTGGCCTTCTATGCCGGCGCCGGCGGCCGTGATGTCGCCGAGGGCGTCGAGATCTTCGAGCAGAAAGCGCTGAAGAAGGTCGCCTTCGTCTGGGAATGACCACCCAGAGATGATCGCGGAAGGCAAAGCCGGTACGCGGCGCGTATCCCCGTGAAATCACGACGCTGAAACATCTTGTGCTAATGATTGAACGCGTCTGATGCCGTCGCGTCCCGCATGACGTCCGCGAGCACCATTAGCCGCATTGCGCCATTGTGCGCCGCCCGCTATCTCCTCCCGACCGAGAGAGGGACAGATCCATGCGCATTGAAGCCATAGCCACCGGAAAGAATCCGCCCGAAGACGTCAACGTCATCATCGAAGTGCCGATCGGCGGCGAGCCGATCAAGTACGAGATGGACAAGGAAGCCGGCACGCTGTTCGTCGACCGCTTCCTGCACACCTCGATGCGCTATCCCGGCAATTACGGCTTCGTGCCGCACACGCTGTCGGGCGACGGCGATCCGATCGACGTGCTGGTCTGCAACACGCGCGCGCTGGTGCCGGGCTGCGTCATCAATGTGCGGCCGATCGGCGTCTTAATCATGGAAGACAATGCCGGCCAGGACGAGAAGGTCATCGCCGTGCCATCGCCCAAACTGACGCTGCGTTACGAGAACGTTACCGAGTATAAGCAACTGCCCGACATCACCCTGCAGCAGGTGCAGCACTTCTTCGAGCACTACAAGGATCTCGAGCCCGGCAAATGGGTCAAGATCGAAGGCTGGCACGATTCCAAATATGCCAAGAAGATGATCGTCGACGCGATCGAGCGGGCGAAGGCAGCCAAGTAGCGCGACGCTGGGGTTCTACGGACCTTGGGGCGAAGGCCCTCAGCTTCGCTATACCAGGGCGGAGCAGCCGCGAAGCGGCGTCGCGGAGACCCTGGTATCCATGCCGTGACGCAACGTGCAGTGCGCGGCGGCGCGAAATTCTGTACCGTTGCGGTCGTTGTTGATGTCGCGGCATGGATCCTCGGGTCTGCGCCGCGTCGCTACGCTCCTTGCTCCGCCCGTGGATGACGAAGTTACGGGTGCTTCAGCGAACGTCCAACGGCTCAATTATCCACCCGGCCAAAAGCCGGCACATTGCCGATGACGGTGTGCCGGTCCTTGCCGCAGGCGAAGGCGCGCGCTTTCTCGTCGGCGAGTTTTCGCGCCTGGTCGTTGGCCTGCGGGTTGCCGGTGGCCAGCACGAGGCCGACCGTGCAGCTTTCTCGCGCGTCCACCTGGCCGACCTTGGCGACAAGCAGCACGTCGGTCGATTTGATCTGGTCCTCGGCATTGCTGATCGTGCGGCGGTGGATGACCGCGAAGGGCACGGCCTTGTCGCCATTGGTTTCGATGCGCCATTCAACCTTGGGCGCGGACGAATTGAAGCCTGAAAAACTCTCCCAGACGGACGTCATGTCGCCGCCGGGCGGAAAACCGTAAAACAGCGATTCGCGGGCGTCGTCATAGGCGATGAGCACGGGATAGCCGCGATAGCCCGAACAGGCGAGATCGGCCCAGTCGCCGTCGCCTTCCGCGGCCTGCGCGTAGGTCACGCAATCCTTCTTCGAATCGAGGTCGGTGTAGGCGCTGGATATGTCGCCGCCATGAGCCGCCTGACACAGGCCGGCAAGCGCAAGCGGGATCAGAATGGCACGCATGACGACAATCTCCGGTTCGGGCCGGAGCAACGTATCGCCAATCGCTATTTCTTCAAGCTCGCTTCGATCAGCAGATCGGCGTTCGTCGCGACCGACTGGGCGGGACCGCCGAGGCCGAACAGCTGGCCGCTGATATAGGCGCCCTCGATCAAAAGCAGCAGCCCGTCGCCCAGCGTGTCGGGATCTTGGGCGCCCATCGCGGCGGCCATGGCGCGTAGCCGGCGGCGCAGTTCCTGCTTGTTGGCCTCGCTCACCACGCGGGCCGGGTGGCTATGGTCGGGATACTCGACCGCCGCGTTGGTCATGCCGCAGCCGCGATAGTCCGCCACTTGCGTGCGCTTGCCGATGCGGGTCAGGAAAGCCTTGATCTGCGCGCGCGGATCGCCCGGATGGGCTTTGACCGCCTCGTCGAAACGTTCCCAATATTCAAGATCGTATTGCCGAAGATAGGAAGCGGCCAACTCGTCCTTGGAAGGGAAGCTGCGGTAGAGGCTGGGCTTGGTGACGCCGGCGCGTTTGACGATCTCGTCCACGCCGATTGCCCTGATGCCGCGCCGGTAGAAAAGGTCATACGCCACGTCGAGGATCTTCTTGGCCGCCTTCGGCGGCGGCGATGCATGACCGTCGCTGATGGTCAGTTCAATATTTTTGTCGGTTGGCATCATGGAACTCGATTGACAATGTTACCGATCGGTACGTATACAAGCTCCTATCTTTGTAACGTACCGGTCAGTAACATGATAGCTCAATCCCGTCCGTTTGGCCAGCGCTACGCTTTCGTGGTGGTCGGTGTCATTTTCCTTTGCCTTCTGATCGCCGCCGGGCTGCGCTCGGCGCCCGCCGTCATGATGCTGCCGCTGGAAAACAGCTTTGGCTGGCGGCGCGATGTCATCTCGCTGGCCGCCGGCGTCGGTATCCTGCTCTATGGTCTGACCGGCCCGTTCGCCGCCGCGCTGATGGAGCGGATCGGGCTGCGCCGCACGCTGATCGCATCGCTGCTGGTGATGTCGGGCTCGACCGCGCTCAGCCTGCTGATGACCAAGCCCTGGCATCTCTTCATCACCTGGGGCGTCTTCTCGGGCATCGGCTCCGGCGCCGTTGCCAGCGTGCTTGGCGCCACCATCGTCAACCGCTGGTTCAAGACCAATCGCGGCCTGGTCATGGGATTGATGTCGGCCTCCAGCGCCACCGGCCTGCTGGTGTTCCTGCCGCTGCTCGCCTCGCTGGCGCAATCGGGCGGCTGGAAGCCGGTCGCCATCGCCGTCGCGGTCGCCACGGCCTGTCTGCTGCCGCTGGTCTGGCTGCTGGTCCCGGAGCGCCCGGCCTCGATCGGCATGGTGCGCTATGGCGCCGAGGCCGACGACGTGCCGCCCGTGCCACCTGCATCGCAGGGCAATTTCCTGGCGCATACGCTGAACACACTGCGCCGCGCGGCGGGCACGCGGGTGTTCTGGTACCTGTTCGCCACCTTCTTCGTCTGCGGCTTCACCACCAACGGGCTGGTCGGCACGCATCTGATCGCCTTCTGCGGCGACATGGGCATCGGCGAGGTGCAGGCCGCCGGCCTGTTGTCGATGATGGGCATTTTCGACCTGATCGGCACGACGCTGTCGGGCTGGCTCACCGACCGTTTCGACCCGCGCAAGCTGCTCGGCGTCTACTATGCCATCCGTGGTCTGTCGCTGATCTACCTGCCCTATTCCGGCTTCTCGGCGACCAGCCTGATCATCTTCGCCGTACTCTACGGCCTCGACTGGATCGCCACCGTGCCGCCGACGCTGCGGCTTGCCAACGAAGCATTCGGCGACCGCAGCGGCCCGATCGTGTTCGGCTGGATCGTCGCCGGCCACCAGGTGGGTGCGGCCGCCGCGGCCGCCTTTGGCGGCACGATGCGCGAGCTGCAGGGCAATTACGAGCTTGCCTTCCTCATCGCCGGCATGACCGCCATCGCGGCGGCCTGTATCTCGCTGCTGATCAACACCAGCCGGCCGGCCTTCGACCCGGAACCGCAAGCCGCATAAGGCGGGGTAGGGCCAAACTCAGTCAAGGCGATCTGACGGCCGTCAGATCGCCTTGTGTGTTTCAGGGCGGTGTCAATGGTTGCCGCTGTCCGGGCGGCAATTATGTGCGGTCAATCCGGGTAGCAGACCATCGGAATGTTCGGCCACACGGCGCTGTCGCAGTTGGCGGCGTCCTGGCGCTGCTTGAAGGCGGCGCTGACCGGCCCCGTCACCATCGGGTCGACGCCATCGGGCGCATCGGCAAAGGCCTGTTCGGCGGTCTGTGTGTCTGACTGCGCAACGGCGCGCGCGCCCTTCTGGGTCGCGGCGGCAGACTGCGCGGCGTTGGCCGCCAGCAGCAAGGCAAAGGCCACCGAAGCAATGAGCGGCCAAAATCGGTTGAGTTTATCGGTCATGTCGGTCGAACTGCCCGGGCCCTGAAAGGTTCCCGCCTTGGTTAACAAAATCATCTCACACGCAGATGCTTAAGATTTGATGAGTATTTGGTGTCGCGCTTCCCCTTTCGCAACTGCGAAAAACCCTGTATGAGCCGCGCAACCGAAAGAGGCAGCGCCTTTGGCCTGCTGCCTGCAACGCTTCCGAGACCCAGAACATGAAACTCCGTAATATCGCGATCATCGCGCACGTCGACCATGGAAAGACCACCCTTGTCGACCAGCTTTTGAAGCAGTCCGGCTCCTTCCGCGACAATCAGCGCGTCGCCGAGCGCGCCATGGATTCCAACGACCTGGAAAAGGAGCGCGGCATCACCATCCTGGCCAAGGCGACCTCGGTCGACTGGAAGGACACCCGCATCAACATCGTCGACACCCCCGGCCACGCCGATTTCGGCGGCGAGGTGGAGCGCATCCTGTCGATGGTGGATTCGGCCATCGTGCTGGTCGACGCCGCCGAGGGCCCGATGCCGCAGACCAAATTCGTCGTCGGCAAGGCGCTCAAGGTCGGCCTGAAGCCGATCGTCGTCATCAACAAGATCGACCGTCCGGACGCTAGGCATGTCGAGGTGGTCAACGAGGTGTTCGACCTGTTCGCCGCGCTCGACGCCACCGACGAGCAGCTCGACTTCCCGATCCTCTATGGTTCGGGCCGTGACGGCTGGGTTTCGGAAAATCCGGAGGGCCCGAAGGACCAGCAGCTGGCGCCGCTGTTCGATCTCGTCATCAAGCATGTGCCGGCGCCGACCGTTCATCCCGGCCCTTTCCGCATGATCGGCACCATCCTGGAGGCCAACCCCTTCCTCGGCCGCATCATCACCGGCCGTATCGAGAGCGGCACGCTGAAGGCCAACCAGGCGGTCAAGGTGCTGCACCATGACGGCACCCAGATCGAAACCGGCCGTATCTCGAAGATCCTGGCTTTCCGCGGCCTCGAGCGCCAGCCGATCGAGGAAGCCCAGGCGGGTGATATCGTCGCCATCGCCGGCCTGTCGAAAGGCACCGTCGCCGACACGTTCTGCGACCTGGCGGTGACCGAGGCGCTGCATGCGCAGCCGATCGATCCGCCGACCGTGACCATGTCCTTCCTGGTCAATGACAGCCCGCTCGCCGGCACCGAAGGCGACAAGGTGACCAGCCGCGTCATCCGCGACCGCCTGCTGCGCGAAGCCGAAGGCAATGTCGCGCTGAAGATCGAGGAATCGCCCGACAAGGATTCCTTCTTCGTTTCCGGCCGAGGCGAATTGCAGCTCGCCGTGCTGATCGAGACGATGCGCCGCGAAGGCTTTGAAATCGCCGTGTCGCGTCCGCGCGTCGTCATGCAGAAGGGCGAGAACGGCGAATTGCTGGAGCCGGTCGAGGAAGTCGTCATCGACGTCGACGAGGAACATGCCGGCGTGGTCGTGCAGAAGATGTCGGAGCGCAAGGCCGAGATGGTCGAACTGCGCCCCTCCGGCGGCAACCGCCAGCGCATCGTCTTCCATGCGCCGACGCGCGGCCTCATCGGCTACCAGTCGGAACTCCTGACGGACACGCGCGGCACCGCCGTGATGAACCGGCTGTTCCATGCCTACGAGCCCTACAAGGGCGAACTGCCCGGCCGCACCAACGGCGTGCTGATCTCCAACGAGCAGGGCGAATCGGTGGCCTACGCCATGTGGAACCTGGAAGATCGCGGCCCGATGGTCATCGATCCGGGCGTCAAGGTCTACCAGGGCATGATCATCGGCATCCACTCCCGCGACAACGACCTCGAAGTGAACGTGCTGAAGGGCAAGAAGCTGACCAACATCCGCGCCGCCGGCAAGGATGAGGCGGTCAAGCTCACCCCGCCGATCCGCATGACGCTGGAGCGCGCTCTGGCCTGGATCCAGGACGACGAACTGGTCGAGGTGACGCCTAAGACCATCCGGCTGCGCAAGCTCTATCTCGACCCCAACGAGCGCAAGCGTTTCGAGAAGTCGTCCAAGGCGGTCGGCGCGGCGTAATTTTCTCTTCCGACGATTTTTGAGAGGGGCGGAGCACCAGGTGCTCCGCCCCTCTCTCGTTTACGCGCCGGCAGCACAGATGATCGCTTCGTGGTCCGGCTCGCTGGCCAGATCGATCCGGATCGTCATTCCCTGGCGGGCCGGTTTGCGCAAGGCTTTGGCTCCATCCGGATCGACGACCAGCAGGCGCCGTTCCTCCAGCGCCCGGAGCCGCGAGCGCGAGATGCCGAGTTCGCTGGCGAGCAGACGATCAAGCCGGAGCGATGTCGGCGTTTCGAGCCCGAGCTGGAGTTCCAGGGCCAACGCGGTTTCCCTGGCGCCGCCTAGCAACCGCTTCTGCACGGCGACATCGGGAAACTCCTCGACGCCCCCCACCTGGTTGCGCAAGGCGACGATGTCGAAGGCATGACGCCGCGCCAGTCCCGGGTCGTTGCTTTCGAGCGCCTGCAGCAATGCCGGTTCGATGTCGCGGCGGTTGCAGCGTTCGAAAATGCCGAAATTCCAGGAATTGTCGCAGTCGACGCAGCATAGATGAGCCACACGTCGATGCGCTTGCCATTGGCGTTGACGCGGAATTTTCCGCTGCAGCGATAGGCCTTCACGCCGCCGCAGCGATTGCAGTTTATCAGCGGTTGAGGTGCAGTTTGGGGCGCGATCGCCCAGTGGATGCGTAAAGTGCCGGACATGCCGATAAGCCCTTCCCGTCGGGAAGTTCATCAGGTCGGCACGATCGAGATGCCCATACGGGCGCGGCGTGGCGGTAGGCTGCGGAGATTTGAAGTCAGGTGTCGCCGGCGGGAAGCGCGCGACAGAGGTTCAGCAGTGCCAAACCGGTCTCGAACCGCCGCCCAGAAGAACACGTGAACATGAAACAGGCACCGCGGATGCGGCGCCATGCGAGTGTGTCGGGGGAGTTGACGAGACCGGCGGTTACTGAGGCAAAGTGAAGCTCGAAAATGTTTCGCGGCGGGTCTTCTAGCCGTAGCCGGCGAGGACGGCAAGGGAGGCGGAAACTTTCAACGAATGACGGCTTCCGACTTTACTCGGGGGCGATCATTTGGAGACGTCCGGTGGGAACTAGCGTCGGTTCCAACCACTTGCGATCACCGATCTGATGACGCTGGTGCCCAGCGGAGGTACGCTCTCTATGTCTTCAATGGTTCGCAGGACCGAATAGTGATCGATCTTTTCAGCGTAGCGCCCCCGTTCAATTCCAAATCCGTAGAACACGGTGAATATATGGTTCGCTGTATGATAGTCATCCTCATCGAACGTCACTATCAAAAGGCTGCGGTTTTTCTTCGACCAAACGGCATAACTTCCAAGATGACTTTTCAACCAGGTGTCGGCTGCCTCAACCGTGCCGTCATGCATGTCATTTTTGAGATTGGGGATTACGAAGCTGACCGATGGCAGCTTCGCATAGTCGCGAGGGAACTGGGCCAAAGACCTCTCGAAACCCTTCGTATCCGCAAACGATTCCCAGGGATTGTGTTTCCGCGGCGATCCGGCTTCGACGTAGCCTGCAAACGTCTTGCCGTGAGCCCGAAGACGAGCGGCCAGGTTCGGCCCGGCTAGACTGTGCATGCCATCGTCATGGACGTCTTGTGTCAGGCCGCTGAACAGCGCGAGGTAATTGGGTTGGCTGGGGTGGGCAACCCCGTAGGATCGCTCGAACAATGCGCCGTCTCTTGCCAACCTGTTCAAATAGGGTGCAGTTCGCCCCGCCAGGGAAATCTGCTCAAAGGTATGGTTCTCCATGATCACGACAACGACGTGATCATATTTCGGCGGCTTTCTCGACGATGCGACAGCCTGGGGCACTCCGCTCAGCGCCATGATGGCCACCAGGACAGCCAGCATGGAGAACCGTCGAACGACCGCGCGCCTTTGCACGACCACGAAAACTCCTCCTCCCGCCCGCGAGCCAAGATCAACCTGACTGCAAGTCAGGCATGGCAGTCAAGGCATGGCCAAACGCTGAGTCGGTCTGGGATCTGCCACCACCGACGTTGCAAGCGGTGATCTCGATCGGATATCGTCGGCCATTCAACCGCTTGGAAGGCCATGCCATGCATCTTGCCTCGCTCCTGATATTCGCCGCCGCCTTGTTCGTTGCCGCCGGCTCGCCTGGCCCGTCGATCGCGGCACTGGTCGCACGCGTCATCGCGAAGGGCTTTCGCGACGTGTTCCCATTCCTGCTCGCCATGTGGATCGGCGAGGGCATCTGGCTGTCGCTGGCGGTGTTCGGTCTGGCCGTGGTGGCGCAGACCTTTCACTTCGCCTTTGTCGTGGTGAAATGGGCGGGTGTCGCCTATCTAGCCTACCTAGCCTGGAAGATGTGGACGGCGCCTGTCGATGCCCAACAGGGCGAGATGCCGCGCGAGGATTCAGCCGTGAAGCTGTTCTTCGCCGGCATGGCCGTCACCCTCGGCAACCCCAAGATCATGATGTTCTACCTGGCGCTGCTGCCGACCATCATCGACCTTGCCTCGGTCAGCGTCGTCGGCTGGGTCGAGCTGACGGCGACCATGGCGGTGGTTTTGATCGCCATCGATCTCGCCTGGGTGCTCGCCGCCGCGCAGGCGCGCAAGCTCTTGAAGAGCAAGCGCGCCATGAAGATCGCCAACCGCGTCAGCGCCACCACGATGGCCGGCGCCGCGGCGGCGATCGCGGCGCGGTCTTGAGCATGATCCTGAGCCGAGGCGTCAGGCCATCATATTGATGATCGGTGCGATCTCGACGTTGCAGTTCGGCATGGCCAGCATCGGGCAACCCTTGGCCTTTTCGGCGGCCTCGTCGATGTCCCTGGCCTCGATGATCGAGTAGCCGCCGGTCGGGTTGCTGCCGCCGTTGTTTTCTATTTTGCCGCCAGGCAGGACGGTCTTCGACATGCCGACCGGATTGCCTGGATCGACAACGGCCGAGCCAAGCTTTCCAAACCAGCCTGTCCAGGCGTCGGTCATCGCCTTTCGCTCGGCTTCGCTCGTCGGCATCTTGCCGGAGCCGTGATAGACATAGAGAAACTTCGCCATGTTCTCCTCCCGTTGTGAGCGGCATTGAACCGGCATGCGGTCATGCCGCCTGCCGATCATCGGACCAAACCGGCAAACACGCAACGGAAATGAGAGATGACTAATATAAGGCGCGGTTGGGCCTCCCGAGCCTCACCGCGCCATGGCGTGGTATTCGTCGTTCGGCCGCATGTCGATTGCCGCGGCTACCCGGTTCGACATGTTGAAGAAGGCCGCGGTCGAGGCGATGTCCCAAATGTCGCGATCGCCGAAGCCGGCCTTGCGCAGCGCGGCCCGGTCGGCCTCGACGATCTTGGCCGGCTGCTCGGTCAGCTTGACGGTGAATTCGAGCATCGCGGTCTGCCTCGGCGAAAGATCGGCGGCGCGGAAATTCATCACCATCATCTCGCCAAGCGCCGGGTCGCCGGACAGCTGGCGCACCGCGGCGCCATGCGCCGTCAGGCAGTAGTAGCAATGGTTGATGGAGGACACGACAACGGCAATCATCTCGCGCTCCAGCTTCGACAGGCCCGAATCGCCCAGCATCAGGTCGTTGTACATGTCAGTGAAGGCGCGCAGTTTCTTGTCGTCGAAGGCATAGGCCTTGAGCACGTTGGGAACGAGGCCGAGCTTCTCCTCGCATTTGGCGAAATAGGCCCTTGTCGGCTCGCTCAGCTCTCCCGAAGCCAGGTCAAGCGCTGAAATTTTGCCGGTCATGGGTCGTTTCTCCTCGTTGGACGACGGCTTGTCGCCGAATTCCGATAATTCTCGGCAAGCCGTCAAACCTTTGTCGCCAAACAGCGGTCATCTGCTACGATAGCCGTAAAAGCATTCGACGGGAGGGAATAGCGTCATGGCCAGTCCAAAAACCGCAAATCCGCCAAAAAAGAGCGCGGCAAAGGGAGCGGCAAAGGCGGAAGACAAGTCCGGCAAGCTCGCCGACTACCTGCTGGCCCGAGCTCCAGCCGAAGACATTGCCGCCTATGACGTCGCCGATCTCGTGCGCGCCGCCGATCTCGCCGGGCGCGCTGTCGCCAGGCACAAGAAGGGCGACTGCGTCGTTGCCATAGATGTGGATTCCGGCGTCGTCCGCCAAGGCCGCCCGGTGACGGTGATCACCGTCGTCAACGACAATATGCCGTTCCTGTTCGATTCCGTCCTCGGCGAGATCACCGACGGCGCCGGCGAGCCTTTGCTGGTCACCCATCCGGTGATCGTCGTCAAGCACGGCAAGGGCGGCGTCGAGGAAATCCTCGGTGATGGCGGTCCCGCCAAGGGTGACACCGCCCATGACCGGCTGAGCGTGATCCATGTCCATATCGGCCGCCTGCCACCCGACCAGGCCGAAGCCTTGGCCGGTCGACTGAGGAAGCTGCTCGGCCAGGTGCGCGCCGCCGTGACCGACTGGAAGCCGATGCTGGCCCGCCTCGACCAGGCGATCTCCGAATTCCGCTACTCGCCGGTGCCGCTCGACAAGACCAGCGTCACCGAGGCGATAGCCTTCCTCGAATGGCTGCGGGACGACAATTTCACCTTCCTCGGCATGCGCGAGTTCAAATACACCGGCAGCGAAAAGAGCGGCATGCTGGAGCGCGCCGACAAGCCCGGCCTCGGCATCCTGTCCGATCCCGACGTGCTGGTGCTGCGGCGCGGCACCGAAGCGGTGACGACAACGCCCGAGATTCGTGCCTTCCTGCATGGGCCGGAGCCGCTGATCGTCACCAAGGCCAATGCCAAATCTTCCGTGCACCGCCGCATCTATCTCGACTACATCGGCGTCAAGACCTACACCGCCAAGGGCGTGCTGTCGGGCGAACTGCGCATCGTCGGCCTGTTCACCTCGACCGCCTACACGCGCTCGGTGATGAAGATACCGTATCTGCGGTCCAAGGCCGAAACCATCATCGCCAAATCCGGCTTCAATCCGGGGGATCATTCCGGCAAGGCACTGATCAACGTGCTGGAGAGCTATCCGCGCGACGAACTGTTCCAGGTCCCGGTGCCGATCCTGCGCAAGCACGCCGAGGCTATTCTGGGCCTGGTGGAGCGTCCTCGTGTCAGGGCACTGGTTCGTGCCGACCAGTTCGACCGCTTCGTCTCGATCCTCGTCTTCGTGCCGCGCGATCGTTACGACAGCGTCGTGCGCGAGAAGATCGGCGCCTATCTGAAAACGGCGTTCGAGGGGCGGCTGTCGGCCTATTACCCGGCCTTTCCGGAAGGCGGGCTGGCGCGGGTGCATTTCATCATCGGCCGCTCCGGCGGCAAGACGCCGAAAATCGAACAGGCGACGATCGAGGAAGCGATCCGCGACATTGTCCGCACCTGGGACGACGCGCTTCGGGAAACAGCGGCCGAGACTGGAGCCGATCCGGCACGGACGGCGATCGCCGCGCGGTTCTCCGAAAGCTATCGCGATAGTTTCTCGCCGGCCGTGGCGCTGGCCGATGCCGAGCGCATCGCCAGGATCAGCGCCGCCAATCCGATCGCCATCGACTATTACCGCCATGGCGAGCAGAAGCCGCATCAGGCGGCGCTGAAGATCTATCACCATGGCAGCCCGGTGGCGCTGTCGCGGCGCGTGCCGGTGCTGGAAAATATCGGCTTCCGCGTCATCAGCGAGCGCACGTTCGAGGTCGGCGACGACGCGACCGGCATGACCAACGGTGGTCAGCCCGGCATGATCACCAGTGATCAGCCCGGGATGGTCTTCATCCACGACATGGAACTTGAGAACAGCTACGGCAAGCCGATCGAGCTTGGTGATCATGGGGCGCTTTTCGAGGACGCATTCCTTGCTGTCTGGCGCGGCGACGTCGACAATGACGGCTATAACGGCCTCGCCCAGACCGCCGGCCTGTGGTCCAGCGAAATCACCATCCTGCGCGCCTATGGCCGCTATCTGCAGCAGGTCGGCATTCCGCAAAGCCAGGATTTCATCGCCGCCGCCCTCAACCGCTATCCCGAGATCGCGCGCGGCCTGCACGCGCTGTTCATCGCCCGCCTCGGCCCGACGGCGGAAACCGAGGGCGTGGTGGCGGCAAAGCACCTCAAGGCCAAGATCAAGGACGCGCTGGAGGATGTGCCCAACATCGACGACGACACCATCATCCGCCGCTACCTCAATCTGATCGAGGCCTCGCTGCGCACCAATCATTTCGTTGCCGATACGAACGAGAAGGGCCAGTCGCTGGCGATCAAGCTCGAATCACAGGCGATCGAGGGACTGCCGGCGCCACGGCCATGGCGCGAGATCTTCGTCTATGGTTCCGAGGTCGAGGGCGTGCATCTGCGCTTCGGCCCGGTTGCGCGTGGGGGCCTGCGCTGGTCGGACCGCGCCCAGGACTACCGCACCGAGGTGCTCGGCCTGGTCAAGGCGCAGCAGGTCAAGAACGCCGTCATCGTGCCGGTCGGCGCCAAGGGCGGCTTCTTTCCCAAGCGCCTGCCGGCGGGCGGCAGCCGCGACGCGATCTTCGAGGCCGGCACCTCGGCCTACAAGAATTTCGTCTCGAGCCTTTTGTCGATCACCGACAATATCGGGCTGGACGGGGTCATTCCGCCGGCCGGCGTCGTCAGGCGCGACCAGGACGATCCCTATTTCGTCGTCGCCGCCGACAAAGGAACGGCGACCTTCTCCGACACCGCCAACGCCATCTCCGAGAAGCATGGCTTCTGGCTCGACGACGCCTTCGCCAGCGGCGGCTCGGCCGGCTATGACCACAAGAAGATGGGCATCACCGCCAAGGGCGCCTGGGAAGCGGTCAAGCGGCATTTCCGCGAGATCAACCGCGACATCCAGACCTCGCCCTTCTCCGTCGTCGGCGTCGGTGACATGTCCGGCGACGTGTTCGGCAACGGCATGCTTTTGTCGCCGAAGACAAGGCTGATCGCCGCCTTCGACCATCGCGACATCTTCATCGATCCCGATCCCGACATGGCGGCCTCGATGGCCGAGCGCGAGCGCATGTTCGCGCTGCCGCGTTCGAGCTGGCAGGACTATGACAAGACGAAGCTGTCGGAAGGCGGCATCATCGTCTCGCGCAGCCAGAAGGCGATCACCTTGCCGGCGGCCGCCGCGGCGGCGATCGGCCTTGCCAAGACGACCGCAACGCCTGCCGAGATCATGACCGCCATCCTCAAGGCGCCGGTCGACCTCCTGTGGTTCGGCGGCATCGGCACTTACTTGAGGGCCTCCACCGAAACCAATGCCGAGGTCGGCGACCGCGCCAATGACGCCATCCGCATCACCGCGCTCGACGTGCGCGCCAAGGTGATCGGCGAAGGCGCCAATCTCGGCGTAACGCAGCGGGCGCGCATCGAGTTCGGCATGAATGGCGGCCGCTGTAATTCCGACGCCATCGACAATTCGGGCGGCGTCAACTGCTCCGACGTCGAGGTCAACATCAAGATCGCGCTGGCGTCGGCCATGCGCAAGGGATCGCTGACGCGCCCGGCCCGCAACAAGCTGCTGGCCGAGATGACCGGCGAGGTCGGCGGGCTTGTGCTGTCCAACAACTACCAGCAGACGCTGGCGCTTTCGATCGCCCGCAAGCGCGGCCTCGCCGACATCGCGCATCAGGCCCGCTTCATGTCGGCGCTCGAGGCGCGCGGCCTGCTCGACCGTGCCGTGGAGACGCTGCCGTCGGCGGCGGCCCTCGCCGAGCGCGAGGCGCGTGGCGAGCCGCTGACCAGGGCCGAACTCGGCGTGCTGCTTGCCTATGCCAAGATCGTGCTGTTTTCCGACATCGTCGCCAGCGACGTGCCTGACGATGCGCATTTCGACCGTGACCTGATGGGCTATTTCCCGGACCGGATGGCAAAGAAATACGCCGCCGAAATCCACGGCCACAGGCTGCGCCGCGAGATCATCGCCCGCGTCGTCGCCAACGACCTGGTCAATCGCGGCGGCCCGTCCTTCGTCAACCGGCTGCAGGAAGCCACGGGGCGCACCGCCGCCGATGTGGTGCGCACCTTCGCCGTGGTGCGTGACGGCTTTGCGCTGGCGGCGCTCTATAGCGAGATCGACGCGCTCGACAACCAGATCGACGGCCAGGTGCAGCTCGATCTCTACCAGATGGTCAGCCGGCTGATCTATGTGACCAGCGGCTGGTACCTCAAGAACGATGCCGGCACGGCACCGCTCGGCCAGCGCATCGCCGAGCTGCAGGACGCGCGCGAGGCGCTGGAGCCGAAGCTCGCTTCACTGCTGCCGGCCTTCTCGCGCGAGCGGATCGAGGAGAAGCGGCACGGGCTGTTCAAGGCCGGCGCGCCGGAAAGGCTGGCCGAGCAGCTGGCGTTGAGCGAGGTGGCGGAACTCATCCCGGACATCGCGCTGACGGCGCGCACCGCCGGCGCGGACATCGTCGCGGCGGCACGAGCGTTCTTCGCGGTCAGCGACGCCTTCCGCATCCCGCGCGTCGAGGACGCCGCGCGCTCGATCACCCCATCGGACTATTATGATCAGCTCGCTTTGTCGCGCGCCACCGACACGATCGGCGCTGCGCGGCGCGGCATCGCGGTGGCGGCACTCACCGGTCATGCCAAGGCGGCCGATCCAGTGGCCACCTGGCTGGAAGCGGGCGGCGAACGGGTGTCGCGCATCCGCGAGCGGCTGCAAGCGCTGACCGAAGGCGGCGACATCACCGTGTCGCGCCTGTCCGTGGCGTCCGGGCTGATGAGCGATCTGACCGGGATGTGAGGGTTCTTGCGGAGGTTGGCGCCGCCGTCTCATCCGGCTGCCGCCACCTTCCCCCGTATGGTGACGGGAAGAAGGGAACTGGTCGCAAGGCCGGCGCCCATTCTGCGGCGTCGACAATTGGCGAAAACCTTCGCGACAGCGTCTTCTCCCCGTCACTATACGGGGCGAAATGTCCGGCAGGACAATGAGGGGCGGCAGGACGCTTGTCATTTGCATGCGCATGAGAAACATGCAGACATGGCGCCCGACGCGGGTGGGGCCGAGGGAATCATCATGGCGGTAGAGACAGTGCAGCGGGCGTCCGGGCGCGGCATCTGGGGTTGGATGTTCTTCGACTGGGCGGCGCAGCCGTTCTTCACGGTCGTCACCACCTTCATCTTCGGTCCCTATTTCGTCTCGCGCATGGCTGGCGATCCCAACACCGGCCAGGCGGTCTGGGGCTACGGCATCGCCGCGGCAGGGTTGGTCATCGCCGTGCTTTCGCCGATCCTCGGTTCGATCGCCGATCAGACCGGACCGCGCAAGCCTTGGATCGCCTTCTTCGCCGCGATCAAGATCACCAGTCTCGCCTTGCTCTGGTTCGCCGCACCCGGCTCGAACCTGTTCCTGATCGTGGCGCTGTTTTCGCTGGCTTCGGTGGCGGCGGAATTCTCCACCGTGTTCAACGATTCGATGATGCCGCGGCTGGTGCCGAAGAGCGAGATCGGCCGCATCTCCAACACGGCCTGGGGTCTCGGCTATCTTGGCGGCATGATCGCGCTGATCTTCGTCGTCACCTGCCTCGCCGGCTCACCGGAGACCGGCAAGACGATCATAGGCATCGACCCGCTGTTCGGGCTCGATCCGAAGCTCGGCGAGGATGCGCGTGCCACCGGGCCGCTGTCGGCCGGCTGGTATTTCCTGTTCATCCTGCCGATGTTCTTCTTCACGCCGGACGCCATCAAGGGCATTCCGATCGGGCCGGCGGTGCGCGAGGGCCTGTCGGAACTGAAATCGACGCTGGCCGAGGTGCGCAGGCGCGGCGGCATCTTCCGCTTCCTCGTCGCCCGCATGATCTACCAGGACGGCGTCAATGCGCTGCTGGCGCTCGGCGGCACGTTCGCGGCAGGCATGTTCCAGTGGTCGATCACCGAGATCGGCATGTTCGGCATCATCCTCAATGTCGTCGCCATCTTCGGCTGCTGGATCGCGGCGCGCCTCGACACCGCGCTCGGCTCCAAGGCCGTGGTGATGATCGCGCTGGTCATGCTGTCGGTCGCCACCATCGGCGTCGTCTCGACCGGCCCAGGCTTCACACTGCTCGGCCTGATCCAGCTGCCGACCACCGATTCGGGCGGCCTGTTCGGCACCGCGGCCGAAAAGGCCTACATCATGTATGGCCTGCTGATCGGGCTCGCCTTCGGCCCGGTGCAGGCTTCATCGCGCTCCTACATGGCGCGCAGCGTGACGGCGGCGGAATCCGGCCGCTATTTCGGCATCTACGCGCTGGCCGGCCGGGCAACCAGCTTCCTGGCGCCATTCCTGGTGGCGACCATCACCGCGCTCTCCGACTCGGCGCGGCTTGGCATGGCCGTGATCATCCTGTTCCTCGGCATCGGCATGGCGATCCTGGTCAGGACGCCGTATCCGGCGGATCGGCCGGCAGAATAGCCCCACTTTCCCTTCCCCCCTTGTGGGGAGGGTCGATCCGCGAAGCAGAGCGGGGGGCAGCGACATCATCCCACCCCGGCGCGCTCGAGCGCACCGACCCTCCCCATCGAGGGAGGGTAAACGCGCTCAGTGCCGGAAATGCCTCACGCCGGTAAACACCATCGCAATGCCATGTTCATCGGCGGCGGCGATGACGTCCTTGTCGTTCATCGAGCCGCCCGGCTGGATGACGGCGGTGGCGCCGGCGGCGACCGCGGCAAGCAGGCCGTCGGCGAAGGGGAAGAAGGCATCGGAGGCGACGACCGAGCCCTTGGTCAATGGCTCAGCCATGCCCGCAGCCTCGGCCGCGTCGAGCGCCTTGCGGGCGGCGATGCGGGAGGAATCGACGCGGCTCATCTGACCGGCGCCGATGCCGACGGTGGCGCCGTCCTTTGCATAGACGATGGCGTTCGACTTGACGTGCTTGGCGACGCGGAAGGCGAATTTCAGATCGGCCATCTCCGCCGGCGTCGGCGCGCGCTTGGTCACCACTTTCAGTTCGAGATCGTCGACCACGGCGTTGTCACGGCCCTGGACAAGCAGGCCGCCGGCAACGGACTTGACCGTCGTGCCGGGCGAGCGCGGGTCGGGCAGGCCGCCGGTGACCAGCAGGCGCAGGTTCTTCTTCGCGGCAACGATCGCCGCGGCCTCGTCCGTCGCATCGGGGGCGATGATCACCTCGGTGAAGGTCTTCACGATGTCCTGCGCCGCTTCGGCGTCGAGGGTGCGATTCAGAGCGACGATGCCGCCGAAAGCCGAGACCGGGTCGCAGGCGAGCGCCTTGGCATAGGCCGATTTCAGCGAGGTGCCCTCGGCGACGCCGCACGGGTTGGCGTGCTTGATGATCGCCACGGCGGCGGAGCGGGCCGGATCGAATTCGCCGGCCAGTTCGAAGGCGGCGTCGGTATCGTTGATGTTGTTGTAAGAGAGCTGCTTGCCCTGCAACTGCCGCGCCGTGGCGACACCGGGGCGCTTGTCGCCATTGACGTAGAAGCCGGCGCTCTGGTGCGGGTTTTCACCGTAGCGCATCACTTCGGTCAGCCTGCCGCCAAAGGCGCGCCAGGTCGGATGCTCGATCTCCAGCGCCTCGGCGAACCAGTTGGAAATCGCCGCGTCGTAGCTGGCGGTACGGGCAAAGGCCTTGGCCGCCAGCTTCTTGCGGAAATCCAGCGACAGCGAGCCGATGTTCATTTCCAGCGCGTTCAGCACCGAGGCATAGTCGCCCGGATCGGTGACGATGGCGACATAGGCGTGGTTTTTGGCCGAGGCGCGGATCATCGCCGGGCCGCCTATGTCGATGTTCTCGACGATGGCGGCATAGTCGGCGCCGGAGCCGCGGACTTCCTCGAACGGATAGAGATTGGAGACGAGGAGATCGATCGGCTCGATGCCGTATTTGCGCATCGCCGCCGCATGCTCGGGGTCGTCGCGCACGCCAAGCAGCGCGCCATGCACGGAAGGATGCAGCGTCTTGACGCGGCCGTCCATGATCTCGGGGAAGCCGGTGAGTTCGGAGACGTCGCGCACCGCCAGGCCGGCCTCGGCGATCGCCTTGGCGGTGCCGCCGGTCGAGACCAGTTCGACACCGGCCGCGGCCAATGCCCTGGCGAAGTCGATGAGGCCGGTCTTGTCGAACACCGAAAGCAAGGCACGGCGTACGGGAACGAGGTCCGGGGCGGGAATGTTCTTGGCGGCGACGGCCATGGGCTGGCGGCCTTTCACGGCTGGAGGGGCAAGCCCGCGCCGTAGCACATGACATCAGGAAATCAAGCGCCGTGCACCATTCGACTGTTTGATATGCAATTTGCCGGCCTGGGGTATAGGCTGATCGCCTCGCGATGGAGGAACATTGATGGCATTTGTCCGTATTGGCCAGTTCAGGGCGTTGCCGGATACGACGGAGCGGTTGCGGGCGATCTACGAAACCGAGGCGATCCCCGCCATCCGCGCCGCAAACGGCAACATCAGCGCCGTGCTGCTGCAGCAGCATCAGGCGCGCGACACGTTCATGGCGATCACTGTCTGGAGCACGGTCGAGGACGCGGAGCGCTATGACCGCAGCGGTCAGGCGGCGGCGATGGTCGACAAGATCCGTTTCGCCTTCGCCGGTCCGCCGATGCTCAGCACCTATGACGCCTTCGGTATCGCGCAGCAGGCTTGAGCGGGCCGCCCGCCTTCGCGCGGCAAATCAGTTGTTTTCCGGGTAGCCGGCAATGCTGGTGCGCGTCAGCTGCCAATGGACCTCGGATACGTCGGACGCCTTGAAGGCAAGCACGATCTGCCGGCTGCGGCGCGGGCCGCCAAGACCGGCGAAATAGATCGATTCCTCGACCTCCGGCACCACTTCGCCTGAGGTGAACACCCAACTGTCGGCCTGGTCGGCGGTCAGCACCAGGCGGTCGTGCTCATCCTGCAGCAGGCTGATGTCGGGATGGACGTGGAAGCGCACGGTTATGAAGTCCCGACCATTGTTGCGGATCGCGGCATTGCCCGGCCGCTGGAACCGGTCCCTGCCGGCCAGCACATTGCCGTTCGACGAGAGTTTCAGCTCGCGCTCGTGCAGGAAGCCGAAGCGCGGGACATAGCCGTCATGGCGGGCGATGAAACCCTGGACGCCCTTCTGGTCGATGCGCTTGCACTGCACATGCTGCGGGCCGCCGATCAGCGGCGAACCCAGCAGGTCGTTGACGCGCAGCGAATGGCTGAAGCGCGCCGACGAGGTGTCGTTGATGGTGGCGGTCGAGTGCGCGGCGGTGGCGCGCGCCAGCGGCCGGAACTCGGCGGCGCCATAGGTGTCGATGCCGGCATTGACGATGTAGTGCTGGCGGCCGGACGACAGTTCGAAGGCGAGGCAACCGGCGTGCGCCGCGTTGGAAACATCGACCGGCGGCGGCAGGCCGGTGTCGGCGATGACGGTGACGCCACCCATCGACAGCCGCTCATAGCCCGAATGCGGCGCGTGCAGCAGCGGCGCACCGGCGGTGTCGTCATGCCGCAATATGGTGGCGATGCGGTCATGAATGGTGGCGCCCATGCCGTTGAAGCGGGCGAGGCTGCCATCCTGGTGGCGGAAGAAGCGCAGCGCCGGCAGCATGCGGTCGATGGCGCCGATCAGCGCCTGCGGCGGGGTTTCCGCCTGGTTGGCATAGGTCTGGCGCAGCGGCAGAAGGTCGGCGAGGATTTCGAGCACCGACATTGGATTGCGTGAGATATGGCCGCCATCGGCGAGGATCTGGCGGTTGAGTTCCTCGGCGAGGTTGCGGGTGGCGCCGCGCAGCGCCGATGCCGGCGCCGGCAGGGAAAGGGCGGCGAAGGCAAGTGCTATGCGGGCGCGCAGCCGGTCCTTGCCGTCGGGCATTTCACGTGCCATCGACCTGAGGTAGCGGATCTGGACGGCCAGCGATTTCAGGAAGGCGCGGTAGAAGGGGAATTCGGCGCCCTGCAGCACGACGGAGGAATGCTGCAGCCAGGCAATGATGCGCTTTGCCGTCGTGCCGGGCTCCCAGGCGATGCCGGCGATGTTGTTTCCGTGCATGGCGATCCAGTCGGACACCAGGGCCCGCGCATTGGCGGCGGCAAGTTCGGTGCCGGCGGCGCGCATGTGGCGCAGCCAGCGAAAGCCATGCAGCGTCTTTTGCCAGCCATGATTGGGCACGTTGATCTGGAATGGCGACTTGCCGCCGGTCTCGACGAGGTGCCCCGACAGCGGATACCGGCCGTAATAGATCTCGAGCGCGATCTGCGGGTCGGCCAGCCGCAGATCCGGCGGCGCGATCAGCACGCGTTCGGGCGTGCGGCCGGAATAGCGCCAGCGATAGACCGGTCCGGCGCGCAAGCGCCGGCGCGTCTTGCGCCAGAACTCCTTCGCGACAAGCGTCCACAGACGCGTCGTGTTGCTGGCAGCCAGTGCCAAAAGCCCTCCTGATCCGTCCTCTATCCCAGCGCAAGCTTATATGATTCAAGAACTTATGCGAAGGCGGATTTCTTTAAACCGACCCACCTCACTCGGCCGTGGCCGGGATCGTCCCTAAAAAAGTCGCGTCTGCCGCGACTTATGGCCTCTTGTCGCTGCGGCGAAACTCGCAGGGCGGCAGTTCCGCGGCCGCGAAAGATTGCTCTAAAGAGCGCGGCGCATGCGCGCGGCGAAGAAGCCGTCCAGGCCCGAGCGCTCCGGCGCACCGAGATCGAGATCGGCGGGCGTGGTACGCAGCGTACCTTGCGGCGTCAGGAACGAATCGATGGCGGCAACCTCGCCTTGCCGCAGCGGATCATCGACGACCGCGGCTGTGTCCTTGAGAAAGGCACGATGCAGGTCTTCGCCTTCGAGCGGGTCGAGCGAACAGTTGGAAAAGACGATCCGGCCACCAGGCCTGACCAGCGTGACGGCGCGTGCGAGCAACCGCCTCTGCAGGTCGGCGAGCTTTTCGACATCGGCCGCCGTCTTGGTCCATGGCACGTCGGGATGCCGGCGCACCGTGCCGGTCGAGGAGCAGGGCGCGTCGAGCAGCACCGCATCGAACTGCTCCGTGGGCTCGTATTTGAGCAAGTCGGCCTGGACGATCTCGGCTGAGAGGCCGAGGCGGTCGAGGTTCTGCGTCAGCCGCGCCAACCGGTTCTTCGATGTGTCGACCGCGGTGACCCTGGCGCCGGCCAGGATCAGCTGGGCGGTCTTGCCGCCGGGCGCGGCGCAGAGATCAGCGACGCGCAATCCGCTGACATCGCCAAACAGCCGCGCCGGCAGGCTGGCCGCGGCATCCTGGACCCACCAGGCGCCTTCCTCGAAGCCGGGCAGTTCGGTGACGGTCCCGGCAAGGTTTTCGACGCGCACCGTGCCGGTGGGCAGCACGATGCCGCCGAGCTTTTCGGCCCAGAGTTCGGGATCGGCCTTGACCGAGAAGTCGACGGGGGCCTCGTAACGGTGCGCGGCGAGAATGAGCTTCGCTTTGTCGGCGCCATAAGCGGTCTTCAGACGATCGGAAAACCATTTTGGCGCTTCGTCGGTGACGGCAAGGGCGGCGGGCAGTTCCGTCTCCTTGGCCCGGGCCAGCGTGCGCAGCACACCGTTGACGAGGCCGGAAAAACGCTGGGTGCGCGGATCGGACTTGGCGTGGGTGACCGCGAGGTCGACGGCGGCGCTGTCGGGAATGTCGAGGAACAGGATCTGCGCGGCCGCCACATGCAAGATGTGCGACAACGCCGTGGCGTTGGGCGGCAGCGGCTTCTCCAGGCGCCGCGCCAGCAGCCCCGTGATGGTCATGCGGAAGCGCAGCGCGGTGACCAGAATGGCCCGCACCAGGCCACGGTCGCGCAAATCGAGCGCCTTGTATTGCGGATGGCCGTTTTCGTGGTCGGTCAAGCCATCCAAGGGCGTTTTTGCGTCGATGACGGCCGCAAGCAGCCGCGCCGCCGCCTTGCGAGCGGCGAGACCGGCGACGAATTCGCCGCCGTCTCTATGGTCCTGATCGCTTGAAGCCGCGCGTCGAGGTCCCGCCACGCTCACGACCATCGGCCTTTGGGCCCGGTCGGATTGCGTCCCCATGGATTGGGTTTAGGCGCTGCCGGTTCCGCCGGCTGTTCTGCCTGAGGGGCCTGGCCCCACGGGCCGGACGGCTGTTGTTCCCCGGCCTGCCGAGGCGCGGGTGTCGGGCGCGGAGCGGCCTGGGTGGTGCCGCCTGCCATCTGCCGTGCCATTTCCTGCAGCGCGGCGATGCGGTTTTCAGTGCTCGGGTGGGTGGAGAACAGATTGTCCATGCGCTCGCCGTGCAGGGGATTGATGATGAAGAGATGCGCCATCGCCGGATTGCGCTCCGCATCGGGGTTGGGAATGCGTTCGGCGCCACGGGCGATCTTGTCAAGCGCCGATGCCAGCCACAGCGGGTGTCCACAGATTTCGGCGCCGCGCCGGTCGGCCTCGTATTCGCGGGTGCGGCTGACCGCCATCTGCACGATCATCGCGGCAAAGGGCGCCACGATCATCGCCGCCAGCACGCCGACAAAACCGAACGGATTGTTGTTGTCGCGGTTGCCGCCGAGGAAGAAGGCGAAATTGCCGAGCATCGAGATGGCGCCGGCAAAGGTGGCGACGATGGTCATGGTCAGCGTGTCGCGATGCTGGACGTGGGCGATCTCGTGCGCCATCACGGCCGCGACCTCTTCATGGGTCAGCCGCTGCAGCAGGCCGGTGGAGGCGGCGACCGCCGCATTCTGCGGATTGCGGCCGGTGGCGAAGGCGTTGGGCTGCGGGTTGTCGATCAGGTAGGTCCTGGGCATCGGCAGCCCGGCCTGCTTGGCCAGGGCCTGGACGATGGCGTAATATTCCGGGGCGTTCTTCTCATCGACCTCGACGGCGCGGTTCATCGACAGCACCATCTTGTCGGCGTTCCAGTAGCTGAAGAGATTGGTGCCGGCGGCGATCACCAGCGCGATCATCATGCCGCCCGAACCGCCGATCAGGAAGCCGACGCCCATGAACAGCGCCGTCATCGCGGCAAGAAGCATGGCGGTGCGAAGGGTGTTCATCGTCTGCTCCTGTCCAAATGATGGTGAAAAGGGGTCGATCGTCTTGGGTTCATGGCTATATGATGGGAAACACCCGCCGCTGTTTCAATCCGCGTGGAATATCGCATGACCAACGAAACCAGTAAAACGCCAGCCGGCCCGGATAACGATGCGCCGGCAAGGGACCTGTCGCCCGCCGCGCGGCGGGCGCTGGCCGAGGCCGAGGCACGGCGTACCGCGTATCGCGAGAAGGAAGCGAAGCTGCCGAAGGAGATCGGCGGCCGTGGCGGCAAGGAACCCGGCCGCTATGGCGACTGGGAGGTCAAAGGCCTGACCAGCGACTTCTAGGGTGCGTTGATATCCAGGTGAGGCCGGCCTGCAAACGGCGGCTTCCTGCGCCTCCGGTGCTTCAAGCGGCGCTGCGCTGGCCCTCGAGCGCCAGCCAACCGCGCTCGTCGATGGTGATGCCGACATTGTCATAGCCCGCGATCGCGGCATATGGCGTTTGCAGCGGGTGCGAATGTGTGGCGCTGATCACCATGACCGCAGCCTGCGCGGCCTCTGCCGCCGCGATGCCGGCCGGCGCATCCTCGAACACCAGGCAGTCGCGCGCATCGAAGCCGAGCCGTTGCGCGCCAAGCCGGAAGCAGTCGGGGGCCGGCTTGCCGCGGGAAACGTCCTCCGCCGCAACGATAACCGCGGGGACAGGAATGCCGGCGGCCTCCATGCGTCCAAGCGCGAGCGAGCGCGGCGCCGAGGTGACGATCGCCCAGCTTTCGCCCGGCAGCGCCTTGAGAAACGCCACGGCGCCGGCGATCGGGACAATGCCGTCCAGATCGGCGGCCTCGGCCTTCAGCAGCAGGTCGGCCTCATGCGCCGGGTCGACGCCTGGAAGGGCAAGGTTGGTGATGGTCTCGATCGCCCGTACGCCGTGGATCGTCGGCAGGAAGGCCGCGACGTCGAGGCCATGACGGTGCGCCCAGTCGCTCCACACCCGCTCCGCCGAGGCGATGGAATTGATGAGCGTGCCGTCCATGTCGAAAAGGAAGGCCGCGAATTTTCTGCCAGCAAACATGATTTTCCTTGAAGTCCGGGGGAGCGTGTCGAGGGAGGGCGCAACCGTAACGTCAAGGCGCGGGCATGGAAAGGCACGAGGGCGTATTTTGCGGCGGTCCAGGGAACCACGACCACCTTACGACGTTTGAACGACATTATTTTTCACGACGATCGAAGGGGACCCGCGATGCTGATCCGGCTCGGCTACGAAATTGCCATTGAATGCGCAGAGGCCACCCCGGTAATTTCGCTGCTCGAGATCCACAAGGACAGGCAAGCAGACATCAAGCGGCAGACGCGGGTGCTGACTTCGCCTTCGGTGCCGACCAGGCTCTACCACGATCTGCATGGCAATGGCTGTCGCCGCTTCACCGCACCAGCCGGTACCTTTCGCATCCTCTACGACGCAGTGGTCGAAGACAGTGGCGAGACCGACGAGGTCAACACGCTGGCCCGGGAAGTGCCGGTGGCCGAATTGCCCGACGAGGTGCTCTTCTATCTCCTGGGCAGCCGCTATTGCGAGACCGATCACCTCAGCAGTCTCGCCTGGCAGCTGTTTGGCCATCTTCCCTCAGGCTGGGCACGGGTGCAGGCGATCGTCGACTATGTCCACAACCGGCTGTCGTTCGGTTATGGCTATGCGCGATCGACCCGCACGGCGGCGCAGGCGCATGAGGAGCGGGTCGGCGTCTGCCGCGACTTCGCCCATCTGGCGATCACGCTCTGCCGCTGCATGAACATTCCGGCGCGCTATGTGAACGGCTATCTCGGCGATATCGGCGTGCCGCCCGATCCGGCGCCGATGGATTTCTCGGCCTGGATGGAAGTGTTCCTCGACGGCAAGTGGTACACGTTCGATCCACGCCACAACCAGCCCCGGACCGGCCGCGTCGTCATCGCGCGCGGCCGCGACGCCACCGACGTGCCCTTGCTGCACAGCTTTGGTCCGCACCGGCTCAGCCTGTTCAAGGTGTGGACCTATGAGCAGGAGGGCAGATTGTTCAATCCGCCCTATCACGGCATCGACAGGACAGTCAGCGCACAGATGCTGGCTTAGTCCTTCGAACCGTTTGTGTTCCGCAAATCCCGGGACAGTTGGCCCGCTTCGGCACAGAAGGCCTGTGCCGCAACAGGACGTCGCGGAGCATTCCGCGCCTGCCTCGCTTCGAGCATGGTAAGCAGTCCGTAAACACCGCCGAAGCCGCGACTTTCCGTTTACCAGTCATTCACCTTCGAAATAGCCGAAATCCAACAAAAACAATAGGCTGAGGGTTCACGGCTCGGTTCCGGCGCCCGACTAGCGGCTTCCGGCTGGAATCCTGCATTGCCCTCATTGCGGCGACGAGGCCGAGGCAAGCGGAGGCTGTTGGATGCGAAATTACGGGGGTCTTGTTCACGCGGTCGGCGGGTTCGCCAGACACAGCGGTGGAAATTTCGCGATCCTGTTCAGCTTTGCTGCCTCGGTCTTGGCGCTGGCCGCCGGCTTCTCGGTCGACATCTCGCAGCTCTACAACGCCAAATCGAGCCTGCAAGGCGTGGTCGACGCCGCGGTGACATCGACGGCGCGCGACCTGACGACCGGGGTCATCAAGGAGGCCGACGCCAACAAGGCGGTGCAGAACTTTCTCGTGGCCAACAGCACGGCGGGCATTCTGCAGCCCGACCAGATCGTGCTCGACAGACTGATCGTCGACAGGACCGCCAACACGGTACAGGCGGATGCCCATGTCGATGTCGCCCTGTTCTTCCCGGTTTTCGGCATGGGCAATATGAAGCGCGTCACCGCGTCGACGACATCGCTTTATTCGGACAAGACCATCGAAGTGGCAATGATGCTCGATGTGACGGGATCGATGGCCGGTCAGAAAATCAAGGACCTGAAGACCGCCGCGGCCAATGCGGTGGACAGTTTCCTGGGGGGACAGGATCCAAACAGGCCGCGGGTGCGCGTGTCCATCGTGCCCTATGCCAACTCGGTCAATGCCGGTCAGCTGGCCGCCAGCAGCGTCTATGTTGAAACCAACGCCAGCCAGCGCAAGCAGGCGCCCGGTAATGCAAGCGCTCAGCTTGCCTCGGCGTCGCCGCGCCCCGACAATTGCGCCACCGAACGCAAGGGGGCCGATCAGTATTCGGACGCGGGTCCCGACTCCAGCATGGTCAATCGCGACTATCTGCTGTCAGGCTTTGCCGCGAAAACAGGCACCGCCGCTTGCCCGGTCGCCGCGCTCGTGCCTTTGACGGCCGACGCCGCCACACTCAAGAATGTCATCAAGGATCTTGTCGCCTCGGGCGGTACCGCCGGCCATATCGGCGTCCAGTGGACCTGGTACATGCTCTCGGAAAGCTGGGGCAGCGTGCTCAACGCTTCGCAGCGGCCAGCCAAGTTCGATCCGAAGAAAGTCGGCAAGTACGCGATCCTGATGACGGACGGCGAATTCAACCTGTCCTATTTCGACGCCACCGGCGTCGACGGGGTCTACAACGACGCCGGCAAGGAAACGACCCGAACGGCGGCGACGAAGCTCTGCGCCGCCATGCGCGACAAGGGCATAGAAATCTTCACGATCGGCTTCAAACTCGATGAGGCGAATGCGGTCACGACGCTGCAGGCTTGTGCCAGCCCCGATACGGGTTCGGCCAAGCACTTCTACCAGGCCGCCGACGGCGTCGAACTGGATACGGCCTTTCAGACGATCGCCCGCAACATCGAAACCCTTGCGCTGACGCAATAGGGCTCGGCCCAAAGGAAAAGGCCGCCGCTTCTTTCGAAGCCGGCGGCCTTCCGTGTTTCCGTCCATGGCGCGGCCTGTGGCGGCAACCCCTTCGGGTTACCTGCCGCGCATCTCGCGCCTTAACGGGAAGACTGCTTCCCGAAAGTGCAATCCGCTGAGGCCACGTTCTGGAAAACGAAATCACTCGACATCGGATCACCTCCTTTCGATTTGTTGAACACATCCTCATGATGGGGTGCGTCGCGGGAAATGACAAGTGCCGGGCTGAAAAAGGAGCCTCGTCGGAAAATGTCGCCCAATCGGGTCTGCGTGCTCCGGCTTGCGATCAGCGGCCCAAACAGACAACATGGCAACATCGGTCACGGGAGGGACCATGGACGCAACCGAGAGAGCCGCGCGCATCGTTCGAACGGTGATCGAGGCGCTGAAGCCGGGCTTTGCCGTCAGGCTGTGGACCGGGGAACGGATCGGTCCAGCCGGCGGCCCGGTGCTTGCCATCAATGACCAGGATATCGTCTGGCAACTGGCCCGCCGGCCGAATTTCTCGACTCTGCTCGAAATGTGGATTTCCAGGACGATCGACGTCGAGGACGGGTCGCTGTTCGATCTCTATGCCCTGCCGTCAAAGGGTAAGCTGAGGCTGAAGGCGTTGCCGAAGCTGGCGATCCTGCGCGACCTGCCGGTCGTGCTGTTTTCGCGGCGGCAGATGACGAGACGGGCCGATCTTGCCGGACGCAACCCTTTCGTCAGCGGCTCGAACAAGCAGGCGATCGAACATCACTACGACATCTCGAACGCCTTCTACGGGCTCTTCCTCGACGAGCGCATGGTCTACACCTGCGCCTATTTCACCGATTTCGCCAACGGCATCGACCAGGCGCAGAAGGACAAGCTCGATCATATCTGCCGCAAGCTCAGGCTGAAGCCGGGCGACCGGCTGCTCGACATTGGCTGCGGCTGGGGCGCGATGCTGATCCATGCCGCCAAGCACTATGGCGCCGTCGGCCATGGTGTGTCGCTGTCGGAGGAACAGACCCGGCTGGCGCGCGAGCGCATCCGTGCCGAAGGGCTGGATGACAGGATCACCATCGACATCAAGTCCTACACCGAGCTCGACGGCAGCTATGACAAGATCTCGTCGATCGGCATGTTCGAGGCGGTCGGCCTCGCCAACCACGCGGCCTATTTCTCGACCGTCCACCGGCTCTTGAAGCCGGGTGGTATCTACCTGCACCATGCCATCACGAGGCGCGGCAAGGGCGGCACGCGCAAGACTTTGCGCAAGGGCGCGGAATACAAGGCGCTGATAAAATACATCTTCCCCGGCGGCGAGGTCGACACGATCGGCATGACGCTCGGCAATCTCGAGACGCACGGCTTCCTTGTCGCCGACGTCGAGAACCTGCGCGAGCATTATGCCCGCACCTGCAGGCTGTGGGCCGAGCGCCTGCAGGCCCGCTTCGACGAGGCTATCGCCGAGGTCGGCGAGCCCAAGGCGCGGCTGTGGCTGCTTTATCTCACCGGCTGTTCAATCACCTTCGATCGCGGCTCGGCGCAGATTTTCCAGACAGTCGCCACCAAGCGCGCGCGGGGGCCAAGCGGCCTGCCGCCGACGCGGGCGGATCTTTACCGGTAACCTACACGAAGCGCATCGTCGCGCCGATCTCGACGCGCGCCGGCCGGTCCACCGTGCAGTAGACGCCGAGATTGTGCGCGTTGTGGCGGACCAGATTGCGCAGGATCGCCGGGTCGTCATCGAAGCCGTCCTGGGCGATGATGGTGAAGCCGCAGCGGCGGCAAGGTTCGGATATCGTCAGGAGCAATTCGCCGACGGCAAGCTTGCGACCGATCCATTCGGTTTCAGGAAATGAGCCCTCTACCGCCGCCATGTCGACAACGATGTTGGGGCGAAAGCGGCGCGGGTCGGCGGCGCCATCCGGATGCAGCGCCTTCAGCCGCGCCAGCGACGCCGTGGTCAAAAGGTGGATCGGCGCCTTGGTGTAGCGCGCGGCGGTGACCGGACCGGCATAGGCCGGCGGCGCATTCTCCTGACCAAACGGCCGGATCGAGGCGGCGAAGCCGAGATAGGCCGATATGGCACGGTCGCATTCGGCGCCGGGTGCGCTCAGCCAGTCGCCGCCAGGGACGGCGACCTCCAGGGCGCGATCATTGGCCAGCCGGGTGCGGATGCGCGGCACCTTGTGCCATTTCGCCTCGCGGTCGGGCCGGGCAATCTCGTTGTCCGAGACATCGACGAGGCCGAACATGCGATCGCCCGCCATGCCCGCCGGTCCGACCAGGATGGCGTCCTGACGCTCGCCGGCGAGTGAACTCGCCGGATAACGCCAGAGCTCCGCGACAGTGCCGATATCATTCATTCCGCCGGTCTCTCGTTGGCCGGGCTTGCCGCGACCTTCGACCAGTCGTTGTCAGCCCTTCTTGTTCTGCCGGTTGGCGATGAGATCGTCAACGACGGCCGGATCGGCGAGCGTCGAGGTGTCGCCAAGAGCGGCAAAATCGTCCTCGGCGATCTTGCGCAGGATGCGGCGCATGATCTTGCCCGAACGTGTCTTGGGCAGGCCGGGGGCGAACTGGATCTTGTCGGGCGAAGCGATGGCGCCGATTTCCTTGCGGACATGGGCGATGAGCTCCTTGCGCAGATCCTCGGTCGGCTCCACCGCCTTCATCAGGGTGACGTAACTGTAGATGCCCTGGCCCTTGATGTCGTGGGGATAGCCGACGACGGCGGCCTCCGAGACCTTGTCATGGCTGACCAGCGCCGATTCGACCTCGGCCGTGCCCATGCGATGGCCGGAGACGTTGATGACGTCGTCGACGCGGCCGGTGATCCAGTAGTAGCCGTCGGCGTCGCGGCGGCAGCCGTCGCCGGTGAAGTACTTGCCCTTGTAGGTCGAGAAATAGGTCTGCACGAAACGGTCGTGATCGCCATAGACCGTGCGCATCTGGCCCGGCCAAGAATCGGTGATGCAGAGATTGCCGTCGGCGGCCCCTTCCAGCACCTTGCCTTCGCCGTCGACCAGCTGAGGCTTGACGCCGAAGAAGGGCCGCGTTGCCGAACCGGGCTTGAGATCGGTGGCGCCCGGCAGCGGCGTGATCAGGATGCCGCCGGTCTCGGTCTGCCACCATGTGTCGACGATCGGCACCTTGCCGTTGCCGACGATGTTGAAATACCACTCCCAGGCTTCCGGATTGATCGGCTCGCCGACCGAGCCAAGCACGCGCAGCGATTTGCGCGAGGTCTTCTTCACCGGATCGTTGCCGGCGCCCATCAGCGCGCGCAGCGCCGTCGGGGCGGTGTAGAAGATGTTGACCTTGTGCTTGTCGATGACTTCCCAGAAGCGCGACTGCGACGGGTAGTTCGGCACGCCCTCGAACATCAGCGTGGTGGCGCCGTTGGCGAGCGGGCCATAGACGATATAGCTGTGGCCGGTGACCCAGCCGACATCGGCGGTGCACCAGTAGATGTCGCCGTCATGGTAGTCGAAGACATATTGGTGGGTCATCGAGGCATAGACGAGATAGCCGGCGGTGGTGTGCAGCACGCCCTTCGGCTTGCCGGTTGAGCCTGAGGTATAGAGGATGAACAGCGGGTCTTCCGCCTTCATCTTCTCGGGCTTGCACTCGGCCTTCACCGTCGCGACCTCGTCGTGATACCAGAGGTCACGGCCCGGCGCCCAGCCGATCTTGCCGCCGGTGCGGCGCACGACGAGGACGTTCTTCACCATGACGAAGTTCTTCGCGGCGATATCGATCGCCTTGTCGGTGTTCTCCTTCAGCGGAATCGACTTGCCGCCGCGCAGGCCTTCATCCGATGTGATGACGAAGGTCGATTCGCAGTCGACGATGCGGCCGGCCAGCGCATCGGGCGAGAAGCCGCCGAAGACGATCGAGTGAATGGCGCCGATACGCGTGCAGGCCAGCATCGCATAGGCGGCTTCCGGGATCATCGGCATGTAGATGGTGACGCGGTCGCCCTTCTTGACGCCGTGTTTCTTCATCACATTGGCGAGCCGGCAAACATGCTCGTAGAGCTCGTTATAGGTGATCTTCTTGTCGTCGTAGGGGTTGTCGCCCTCCCAGATTATGGCGGTCTGGGTGCCGCGCTTCTTCAGATGGCGGTCGATGCAATTGTACGAGACATTGGTCAGCCCGTCCTCGAACCACTTGATCGAGACCTTGCCGTCGAAGGAGGTGTTCTTGACCTTGCTGAAGGGTTTGAACCAGTCGATGCGCTTGCCGTGCCTGCCCCAGAACTTGTCCGGGTTCTTGATGCTGTCGGCATACCATTTCAGGTAAGTGTCGTTGTCGATCAGCGCGTTCTTCTTCCACGCCGGCTGGACGCGATGGACATGAACCTCGGACATTCCTGACTCTCCTCCCAAACCAATCCGCCGGCTTGAACCGCCGGCTGGATCACGGCGAAACGGCCGCGAATTCGGCGGCATTATTACCAGTTCCGGCGTTACGGCAATATTAGACGTTGGGTTTGCGTGGCGGGATGCCGCAGGGGGTTTTTCCGGGATTGTCAGCACTCGAATTGGTTCGCTGCTAACTGCATGTTTTCTCATGCTAAACCCGGTTTGGGTGAAGAAAAAATCAATAGACGATTAATCAACGGCGCGCACAATAACCCTTGGGAGGAAAGGAGAATCAACCAAGGACCGCCAAGGGGGACCGCAATGCGCGACCATGCCGAAATGGACCTGATGCTCAGGGGTTATGGCCTGACCACGGCCAAGATTCTTTATCATTTCCCCGACCATCCGCATCTCCTGCAGAGCTTCGTCTGGCAGGACTACGACATCGCTCCGACGTTTCCGGTGCTGATCAAATTCATCGAATTCTGGAAGGCCAAGCTCGACGGGCCGCTGCACTCGGTCGTCTACACGCACCAGAAGCTGATCGCGCCGAATGAATGGCGCAAGGTCGATGGCGAGTTCGTGCTGCATTAGGGCATAGCGCAGGCACCTTTATCGACGGCTAGAGATTGGCGGAAACGCCCATCGCTTCGTCATCCTCGGGTCTTCGCGACGCCGCTCCGCCCGTGGATGACGAAGTTGAGGGGATACTCCCCAATGTCTATGCGGTCCCCGAACGTGGGACGCGACTTAATTACACCGCCGGCGGGTTGAGCCGGGCGAAGCCTTCCTGCCGTCGATAGGGGAAATACGGGTAGGGCGCTGTTACTTCGCTGGCCGCATCGAGTTTTTTCATCTGCTCCGGTGTCAGCGACCAACCGACGGCGCCAAGGTTCTGGCGCAGTTGCTCCTCGTTGCGGGCGCCAATGATGACGGAGGAAACAGTCGGGCGCTGCAACAGCCAGTTGATGGCGATCTGCGGCACGGTCCTGCCGGTTTCCTGCGCCACTGCGTCCAGCGCATCCATCACCCGGTAGAGATGCTCGTCCTCGACCGGCGGGCCGAAGCTTGCGGTGTCGTGCAGCCGGCTCTTCTCCGGCAGCTTCTGGCCACGGCGGATCTTGCCGGTCAGCCGCCCCCAGCCGAGCGGGCTCCACACCAGCGCGCCGACGCCCTGGTCGAGGCCGAGCGGCATCAGTTCCCACTCATAGTCGCGGCCGACCAGAGAGTAGTACACCTGGTGCGCGACGTAGCGCGGGTAGCCATGCTTGTCGGCCTCCGCCAGCGACTTCATCACCTGCCAGCCGGAGAAGTTGGAGACGCCGACATAGCGCAGCTTGCCGGCGCGCACGAGTTCGTCCAGCGTCGACAGCACTTCCTCGATCGGCGTCCCGGCATCGAAGGCATGCAGTTGCAACAGGTCGATATAGTCGGTGCCGAGGCGCTTCAGCGCGGCGTCCACGGATTTGATCAGGCGCGAACGCGAAGAGCCGTAGTCGGCAGGACCGTCGCCCATCGGCAAGGACGTCTTGGTCGAGATCAGCACGGCGTCGCGCCGGCCCTTGATGGCTTCGCCGAGCACCTCTTCCGAGGCGCCGTTCGAATAGACGTCGGCAGTGTCGAACAGATTGACGCCGGCTTCCAGGCAAATGTCGACCAGCCGCCGTGCTTCCCTGGCGTCGCTGTTGCCCCAGGCGCCGAACAGCGGGCCGGAGCCGCCGAAGGTTCCCGCGCCAAATGAGAGTGCGGGCACCTTGAGGCCCGATGCGCCGAGACGTCGATAGTCCATTTTCTTACTCCTGGTGGTTTGGAAAGAGGTGAGAAATCCGGTCCGTCGACAAGCGTCAGGACCGGACGGAGACAGGCGCGCCGAGCGCGTTGGTGCGATCGAGGCGCAGCGCCAGCCCGGCCACGGCGAGTGCCGCGACCGGCAGCAAGGCGGCGACCCAGGTGAGCGAGCCCAACCCAAGCCCATGGGCGATGACCGCGCCGCCAAGCCAGGCGCCGGCGGCGTTGCCGAGATTGAAGGCGGCGATGTTGAAGGAGGAGGCCAGGCTCTGGCCGGCGCCTTGCGCCTTGTCCAGCACCCACATCTGCAACGGCGCCACGGTGCCGAAGGCGGCGGTCCCCAGCAGGCCGACATAGATCACCGCCAGGACCTGGCTGTGGATGGCGAAGCTCATGGTCGCCAGCACCACGGCCAGCACCACGAGGCTGCCCAGCACCGCCGGCACCAACCAGCGGTCGGCGATCTTGCCGCCGGCGAGGTTGCCGGCGATGAGGCCGCCGCCGAAGACGAGCAGGATCGGCGACACGGCCGCTTCCTTGAAGCCGCTGATCTCGGTCAGCAGCGGGGCGATGTAGGTGAAGACGGCAAAGACGCCGGCATAGCCAAGCACGGTGGTGGCGAGGCCGAGCAGGACCGGCGTACGGCGCAGCACGGCAAGGTCGGCGCGCAAATCGCTCTTTTCGGGGGCGACCTGGCTGCGCGGCACCAGGGCCAGGATGACGGCGAAGGCAGCGAGGCCGACCGCGGTCACCGCCCAGAAGGTCGCGCGCCAGCCGAAGGCCTGGCCGAGCCAGGTGCCGAAGGGCACGCCGAGGATGTTGGCGATGGTGAGCCCGGTGAACATCAGCGCGATCGCCGAAGCCTTCTTGTTGGGCGCGACCAGGCCGGTGGCGACGACGGAACCGACGCCGAAGAAAGTGCCATGGGCAAAGGCGGTGATGATGCGGGCGCCCATCAGGGTCCAATAATCGGGCGCCAGCGCACAGGCGAGATTGCCCAGCGTGAAGATCGCCATCAGCGCCAGAAGCACGGTCTTGCGCGGCCAGTTGCCGGTGGCGATGGTGAGCAGCGGCGCGCCGATGACGACGCCCAGCGCATAGCCCGAAATGAGCTGGCCGGCGGCCGAGATCGAGACGCCGAGGTCCTTGCTGACATCGATGAGCAGACCCATGATGACGAATTCGGTGACACCGATGCCAAAGGCACCGGCGGCGAGGGCGTAGAGAGCAAGAGGCATGGCGGTTCCCACTTTGGCGACGACGAGCGCCTTGTCCAAACCGCGCTCCGAGCCAGAAGATCGTGTCGCCATGCACTGTGAACCAGACTTGTGTTGGGCACATTTTCTGTGAAATAGATTCACAAATGGCCAGGCCCGACATCAACCGCTCCGGCGAGATCGAAGTCTTCGTGCGCGTCGTCGAGGCGGGCAGCTTCTCGGCGGCCGCGCGCACGTTGCGCATGACGCCGTCGGCCGTCAGCAAGCTGATCGCGCGGCTGGAAGCCCGGCTCGGCGCGCGGCTGGTCAGCCGCTCGACGCGCAAGCTGCAGCTGACGCCGGAGGGAACGGCATTCTACGACAGCGGATTGCGCATCCTGGCCGACATGGCCGCGGCCGAGCGCGAGGCCGCGGCGGGTGCCGCACCGCGCGGGCGGCTGCGTGTCAACACCTACGTGCCCTTCGGCGTGCACCGGCTGATCCCGCTCTTGCCGCGCTTCCTCGAACGCTATCCCGAAATTTCGGTCGATCTGGTGCTGACCGACAGCGTCATCGACCTGATGGCCGAACGCGCTGATGTCGCCATCCGTGCCGGGCCGCTCGGCGAATCGCGGCTGGTGGCGCGCAAGCTCGGGCAGAGCCCGGTGGTGGTGGTTGCGGCCCCGTCCTATCTCGAAGCGCACGGCACGCCGCTGACGCCGGCCGATCTCGATGGGCACAATCGCATGGGCTTCGGCTTCGTCAGGCACATCGATGGCTGGCCGTTTGTCGACGCTGCCGGCAACGCGGTGATGGTGCCGATCACCGGCAACACGCTGGTCAGCGACGGCGAGGCGATGCGGCTGATGACGCTGGCCGGAGCCGGCATTTCCCGCTTGGCGCGCTGGCATGTCGCGGCCGACATCGCTGCCGGGCGGCTGGTGGCGCTGCTGGAGGATTTCAATCCGGGCGACGAGGAGGCGACCCACGCCGTCTATGTCGGCCAGGGCCGGCATCTGCCGGCGCGGGTGCGGGCCTTTCTCGATTTTCTGGCCGAGACTGTGCGGCTCTAAGGAAACGCAGGTTTTCAAGGTCCGTTCGACAACCCGGCAGGGGCGGGATATGGAATCCCCGTCGGCTCATCACAGGCGCCTCGCGCCCAGGCACCGAGAGCGTCGGCAATTCAGGAGGCATGGATTGGTCCGGTTGTCCTTGGTCACGGCATCCCTGCTTGCCATCGTGACATGGCTGCATGCCCCGACGATCTGCGAGGCTGCCGAGGCCGCCAAAGCCGCCCCACCTGCCGCGAACGCCAGTGACGACGACGTCAAGCATCTGCTCTCGGTGGTTCTGGCGGAAACGGAGGATTTCTGGGGTGCTACCTTCAAGGCCGGCGGATCGACCTATGAGGAGCCCAAGCTGGTGCTGTTCACCGGCTTCATCGCCACCGCATGCGGTCCTGTCTCAGGGACATCATACTGCGCGGCGGACCACAGAATTTATCTCGATCCGGCGTTTCCCGAGCTTCGAGAGGTTGGGTCGACCGGCGACTTCGCCAAGGCGCTGATTCTCGCCCGAGAAGTTGGGCATCATGTGCAGAACATCTCTGAAGTTCCGCACCCTGATGTAACCGACGGCACCCAGCAGGCCGCCATCATCCGATCGGAACGGGTCGAGCTCCAGGCCGATTGCTTTGCCGGACTATGGAGCCGCTATGTCCAGGACCAGCACCTGCTTGAAGATACCGATCTGACTGAGGCCAGGGAGCTCCTTCGATCTCTCGGAGACGATCAGCCTGCCAATGCCTCCAGAAATTCGACCGCCAGGAGGTACGGCACCTCGGAACAGAGGATCCGCTGGTTTGATCGGGGCCTTGCCGGAAAAGCGATCGCGGACTGCAACACGTTTGCCGATCCGCTTTGATGCCGACCCACCCGTCACCCTGCCGGGCGGGTTGCGCCGTCACTGGCCGATAGACTTCAAGGCATTCCTGATCTTTTCGATGACCGTGCCGATGTCCGACCGCCCGGATGTGTACTCTCCATCCCGGTCATAATACGCGTCCCGCAGCTGCTCCAAACGAGCAATTACGGCGGCTGCATAGTCATGCGCCGTACCGGCGACGACGACCTTTTCGAATTCGCCTTGCGCGGCACTGACCGCACCGACGCAGACTTTCCAATCGTAAGGGCTGGCAGAAGCCGCGGCCTGGCGGTCAGCCATGATCTCGACGATGCTGTCCCGAAATTGCGCGGCGGATGGTGCCATTGTCGCCTCCAGATCCCCATGTGCCGCTCCGGCTTCATCATGGTAGCCGCAATCGCGGCCGGTACAAGGCGGCCGCGCGGCCCCTGCGAAGCGCGAAAAAGCCGCGCGCCCGAAGGGACGCGCGGCTTTTTGGAAAATCGTGCTGGAGACGGATTACCCCTTCGGCACGAACGGCGCCGGGCGACGGCCAGCCGCCTGGCGCTCCAGCATCCAGCCGGGATATTCGGCCGGCAGCGCACTGACCTCGTCGAGCCTGGCGAGATCGTCCGCGTCGAGCTTCACGTCAGTCGCGGCAAGGTTCTGCTCCAGCTGATCCATGCGGCTGGCGCCGATGATCACGCTCATCACGAAGGGCTTGGCCAGGACATAGCCGAGCGCCACGGTCGCAACGCTGACGTCATGCTTTTTGGCGATCTCGCGCATGACCGCGACGGCGGCCCAGGCGCGGTCCTCGTTGACCGGCGGGAAGTTGAAGGACGCGCGGCGACCCTCGCCATTGCCGGGCGCGCCGGGACCGTATTTGCCGGAAAGCAGGCCGCCCGCCATCGGCGACCACACCATCAGGCCGAGCTTTTCTTCGTTGATGAGCGGCACGATCTCACGCTCGAGGTCGCGGCCGGCGATGGAATAATAGGACTGGATGGTCTCGAAACGGGCAAAGCCCTTGCGGTCGGCGATGCCGAGCGCCTTGGCGATGCGCCATGCCGCCCAGTTGGAAACGCCGACATAACGAACCTTGCCGCTGGCAACGAGATCGTCCAGCGCCCGCAGCGTCTCGTCGATCGGCGTCACCGCGTCGGTGCCGTGCAGCTGGTAGAGATCGATATGGTCGAGCTGCAGCCGTTCGAGGCTGGCATCGACCGAATCCATGATGTGGCCGCGCGAGGAGCCGCGCTCGTTCGGACCCTGGCCCATGGCGCCATGCACCTTGGTGGCGATGACGACATCCGAACGTTTGACGCCTAGGTCCCTGAGCGACTGTCCGAGCAGGCGCTCGGACTCGCCGAAGGAGTAGACATCGGCCGTGTCGAAGAAATTGACGCCGGCGGCGATCGAGCGGCTGACGATCTCGTTGACGCCCTTCTGGTCGAGGCTGGCGATCAGGCCCCATTGGGCATTCTGGCCGGCGGCGCCGAAGGTCATGGTGCCGAGGCACAGTTCGGAGACGAACATCCCCGTATTTCCAAGCTGGTTGTAACGCATGGCGAAGGCTCCAGGAGAAATGTGTGATGACACAAAACAAATAGGAACGGAACGTTTCGTTTCTAGTCGTGGCGCAACGACGCTTATGGACTGGCCCAACGATTTGGGACCGGCGGTGATGCGGCCCCAAGCCAGCGCGACCTCTTCCGTGACGGCAAGAATACGGTCGGCATTGTCCCGCCGAAGCTCCCTTAGCCACAGATCAAGGCGTGTCGCCTTCTCGGGGTCGACCTTGCGTAGCTTGATGATCCCACGCTCGATCTCTCCAAGCGTGATGACGCTGAGACTCACCGATGTTGGATCCACCGAAGCCAGCCATGCAGTCGGCTTGGATAGTCGCCTCTGAACATCCGAGACGATGTTCGTCTCCAGCAGATACATCAGAGATCGACGTCCCGGATCATTGTCTCCGTCCGGCGGTTGACCTCTTCGGCGAAGTCATCGTCCCAAACCGGACCAGTCAAAAGATACTCGGCCAACGACTTCTTCTTTCCGGCCAAGCGGTCGTAATCCTCGGCGGAAAGCACCAGTGCGGCGCGCTCTCCACGCAATGTCACGGTCACTCGCTACGCGCGCGCTGGACCCCCTTGGAAAAATTGTTCTTCGCGTCCTGAAGGTGCCAGTTCATAGAATGCTTCCTAGCTAGCTTGGCTAGATATAGCGCCCGGTGAAGCGGCAAGGAATGCTGTGTTGGCGCCGCCGGACTACCGGCTGCCGAAGATCGCCGAGCCGACGCGGACGCTGGTGGCGCCGAAGGCGATGGCCGTCTCGTAGTCGCCGGACATGCCCATCGACAGCTTTTCGACGCCGGCCTCGCGAGCAAGCTTTTCCAGCAGGGCGAAATGCGGACCGGGGTTCTCGTCGGCCGGCGGGATGCACATAAGCCCTTCGACGGCGAGCCCGTGGACATCACGGCAGCGGGCGACGAAAGCCACGGCGTCGCGCGGCTCGATGCCGGCCTTCTGCGGCTCGGAGCCGGTGTTGACCTGGACATAGAGTTTCGGGGCGCGGCCTTGCCTGGCGATTTCCTTGGCGAGTTCGGCGGCGATTTTCTCGCGGTCGACCGTCTCGATGACGTCGAACAGCGCCACCGCTTCCTTGGCCTTGTTCGATTGCAGCGGACCGATGAGATGCAATTCGATATCGGCAAATGCCTGCTTCAGATCAGGCCATTTGCCTTGCGCTTCCTGCACGCGGTTCTCGCCGAAGACGCGCTGGCCGGCCTCGATGACGGGGCGGATGTCGGCGGCGTCAAAGGTCTTGGAGACGGCCACCAGCGTCACCGCGCCGGCCTCGCGGCGGGCCTCGTGCTCGGCTGCGGCGATCTTCGCCTTGACCGCGTAAAACTGCTGAACGGTGTCACCCATATGCAAATCCCGCTGTTTTGACCCGCGTTTTTAGCCGCTGCGATGCCCATATGGTTGACGGGTTTGCCAAACCATGGTGAACACCCGGACCACATTCCCTGAACCGCAGAGCCAGTCGCCCGCGGTTCGCGCCTGCTTTTAAGTGAAAAACGTCCCATGGCAACCGAACGATACAATCCGCGCGCGTCAGAACCCAAATGGCAGAAGGCCTGGGCCGAAAAGAAGCTGTTCGAGGCGCGCAATGACGACCCGAAGCCGAAATACTACGTGCTGGAAATGTTCCCCTATCCGTCGGGGCGCATCCATATCGGCCACACCCGCAATTACACGATGGGCGACGTGGTGGCGCGATACAAGCGGGCCAAGGGCTTCAACGTGCTGCATCCGATGGGCTGGGACGCCTTCGGCATGCCGGCCGAAAACGCGGCGATGCAGAACAAGGTCCACCCCAAGGAGTGGACCTACCAGAACATCGCCACCATGCGCGAGCAGCTCAAGGTCATGGGCCTGTCGCTGGACTGGGCGCGCGAATTCGCCACCTGCGACGTTGATTACTACCACCGCCAGCAGATGCTGTTCCTCGATTTCGTCGAGAAGGGGCTGGTGACGCGCAAATCCTCCAAGGTCAACTGGGACCCGGAGGACATGACCGTGCTCGCCAACGAGCAGGTCATTGACGGGCGCGGCTGGCGCTCCGGCGCGCTGGTCGAACAGCGCGAACTGACGCAGTGGTTCTTCAAGATCACCGACTACGCGCAGGACCTGCTGGATTCGCTCGACGGCCTCGACGAATGGCCCGAAAAAGTGAAGCTGATGCAGCAGAACTGGATCGGCCGCTCGGAAGGCCTGCTGATCCGCTGGCCTCTGGCCTCGGACGTAGGCGGCGAGCATGAGCTGGAAGTCTACACGACGCGGCCCGACACCATTTTCGGCGCCTCGTTCATGGCTGTCGCCGCCGATCATCCGCTGGCCAAGAAGGCCGCCGAGACCAATCCGGAACTGGCGAAGTTCATCGACGAAGTCCGCCATATGGGCACGTCGGTGGCCGCACTTGAGACGGCCGAGAAGAAGGGTTTCAATACCGGCATCCGCGTCGTCCATCCCTTCGACGACAGTTGGACGCTGCCCGTCTACGTCGCCAATTTCGTGCTGATGGAATACGGCACCGGCGCCATATTCGGCTGCCCGTCCGGCGACCAGCGCGACCTCGACTTCGCCAACAAATACGGCTTGCCGGTGATCCCGGTGGTGATGCCGGAAGGCGGCGATGCGAAGTCGTTCCAGATCACGGAAGAAGCGTATGTCGACGACGGCGTGATGATCAATTCACGCTTCCTCGACGGCATGAAGCCGGACCGCGCGTTCGACGAAGTGGCGAAGCTCTTGGAGCAGAAGACGATCGGCAACCGGCCGATGGCCGAGCGCAAGGTGAATTTCCGCCTGCGCGACTGGGGCATTTCGCGCCAGCGCTACTGGGGCTGCCCGATCCCGATGATCCATTGCGAGGATTGCGGCGTGGTGCCGGTGCCGAAGGCCGACCTGCCGGTCAAGCTGCCCGACGATGTCGATTTCGACCGGCCGGGCAACCCGCTCGACAGGCATCCGACCTGGCGGCATGTGAAGTGCCCGCAATGCGGCAAGGACGCACGCCGCGAGACCGACACGATGGACACTTTCGTCGATTCGTCGTGGTATTTCGCCCGCTTCACCGCGCCCTGGGCGCATGAGCCGACCGATCCCAGGGCGGCGAACGAATGGCTGCCGGTGGACCAGTATATCGGCGGCATCGAGCATGCGATCCTGCACCTGCTCTATTCGCGCTTCTTCACCCGCGCCATGCGCGAGACCGGCCATGTCGGTCTGGCCGAGCCGTTCAAGGGCCTGTTCACGCAAGGCATGGTGGTGCACGAAACCTACCGCGTCGGTTCGGCTTCGAATGGCCGCTGGCTGGCGCCGACCGAGGTGCGGCTGGAGGGCGTCGACGGCGAACGCCGTGCCTTCGACATCGCCACCGGCGAGCCCGTCACCATCGGTCCGCTGGAGAAGATGTCGAAGTCGAAGAAGAATACGGTGAGCCCGGAAGACATTACCGACGGCTACGGCGCCGACACGGCACGCTGGTTCATGCTTTCGGATTCGCCGCCCGAGCGCGACGTCGAATGGACCGACGATGGCGCCGCCGGCGCGCACCGCTTCATGCAGCGCATCTGGCGGCTGGTGTCGACGGCGGCCGAGACGCTGGCAGGCGTCAAGCCCGCGGCGGCCGACGCCGGCGAGGCGGGAGCGGTCTCCAAGGCCACGCACAAGATCCTGAAGGCGGTCGGCGAGGACATCGAGAAGCTCGGCTTCAACCGCGCCATCGCCCGCATCTATGAACTGGCCAATGCGCTGACCACGCCGCTCAACCAGGTGGCGGAAGGCAAGGCCGATCCGGCACTGCAGGGCGCCTGCCGCGAGGCGGTGGAGATCCTGGTGCATCTGATCGCGCCCGTCATGCCGCATCTGGCCGAAGAGTGCTGGGAGACGCTTGGCGGCACCGATCTGGTCGCCGAACGGCCATGGCCGGCCTTCGACCCGGCGCTGGTCGTCGACAACGAAGTGACCTATCCGGTGCAGGTCAACGGCAAGAAGCGGGGGGATTTGACAATTGCCCGCGACGCGGACCAAGGTGCGGTCGAAAAAGCGGTATTGGCTCTCGACTTCGTGCAGAAAGCACTCGAAGGTAAGGCTCCGCGCAAGGTGATCATCGTGCCGCAGAGGATCGTCAATGTCGTTGCCTGATCGGGAAAAGACAGAGCTGAGCCGTCTGCTGCGCCGCGTGGCGCTCGCCGGCCTTGTCGGCTCGCTGGCGCTGGTTTCGGCCTGCACGGTGCGGCCGCTCTATTCCAACGCGCCTTTGTCGACGGGCTCGAGCGCCAATGCCGAAATGGCATCGATCGCCATCAAGCCGGTCAAGACGCGTTATGCCCAGCAGGTGCGCAACAACCTGATCTTCGGCTTCGGGCGGGGTGCCGGCGAACCGGCGTCGCCGCTTTATTCGCTTGATCTCAGCGTGACCGAATCCGTTGAATCCTCGGCCCTCGTGCAGGTCGGTACCGATGAAGACGAGCCGACCGCCGGCTCGGTGACGCTGACCGCCAGCTATACGCTGACCGATGCGAAAACCGGCGCCGTCGTCACGGTCGGCAAGCGCTCGATCACCTCGTCCTTCGACAGGCCGCGCCAGGAATTTGCCTCGTACCGGGCGCAGATCGACGCCGAGAACCGCGCCGCGCGCGAACTGGCCGAGGCGCTGCAGCTGTCCATCGCCCAGGATCTGGTCCGGCATGGAAAGGCGGGCAGCTAGCGCCCCTCTTCGGTTCACGGAAACGCCATCTCGGTCCTGATGCACGGCCCGCTTTGCGGTGGCCGAGAGTTCATTTTTTAACCTGACGCACGTGCGTGCGTGGATGATCGTGGGGTGACGATCATCGGCTCGAATCCGGCTCGCGCGCCATCGCCGCGAAAGATTTTTTTCGGCCGCTCCAAAACGCTGACGGGAAGCAACTGTTAACCACTCGCTCCCTATGTCTCAGCAGACATTTCAGAGTGAGTCTTGAGAATGGAATCCAAGCGTTTTCCTCGGGTCAATTCATTGAAGCCAGCTTCGCCCGATGACCCCGAGGGAAAGCGTTTCAATGGCATGAGTGGCAAGGTGGATGGCCAGCAGTCCAGCGCGGCCGGGGCCGGCAATTTGCCGCCGCCTGTCGATCTCGGCGGCAACGAAAGCCCCGCCTGGCAGGAGTATTTTTTCCTGGCACCCAATGTGCGGTTTACCCGCACGCCGGACTACGAAGCCAGCACGCGCCATCCGCGCCCGGTCACCTCCGAGCAGGATGAACAGCCGGCGCGGCAAGCCGTCGCACAGCCTGCCGCGACAGCACCGTCGTCCGTGGTCCCGTCCTCGTCGTTGGCGGCGATGAAAAGCCGGAACGCTGCTTTGGAAGCCGCCCGGCCGCCCGCTGGCAACAAGGCCGTGACGCATGAACGATCGCCCGCCACGGCCTCCGTTCCGCCAAGGCATGCCGGCGAAAAGGCGCGGACTGTCGTGACGGCCGGTCCGAGGACCGCAGCGACAGCACATGCATCGGCGCCGGCCGCGCCTGCCCAGGCAATGGCGGCGCGGGTCAGGACAACAGACCGCGAAACTGTCCGCTGGCCCTATCTGTCGGATCACGTCTTCTTCGAGCTCATGGCGCCTTACATGATCGAAGGTTCGTCGCCCGCGTCGCGAGCCGTTCCGGTTCCACGCGCCGCCCCGCCGGTTGCCGTCGGACGGGTCGATGTCCGCGCCGCGCCCACGGCCGACCCGACCGCGTTGTTCCGCGTGATCGACTGCCTTCCAGGTCAGCAGGCTCCCGCCGCTTTGCCAGATGTCCGGCCGGCCAACTCCAACGAAGCCGTGGTTCAGCCGGCGGCGGCAAGTGTGCCGCAACGAGCCCGGGAGCGGGTCGCAGCCCCTGCCGCCGCGGGCAATGCCGCTCCGGCGCAGGTCGCGGAGGAGACCGTTCAGCTTCCGGCCCCGCGCGCCTCTTCGCCGCTGCCAATGGTCGGCAAGATCGTGCCGGCCACGACCGGCGAGGCGTACGAACTTCCCTCGGAAGAGCTGCTGCAGCAGCCGCCGGAAGGGCAGGGTTTCTACATGTCGCAGGAGCGGCTCGAGCAGAATGCCGATCTGCTGGAAAGCGTGCTGGAGGATTTCGGCGTCAAGGGCGAGATCATCCATGTTCGCCCGGGTCCGGTCGTGACCCTCTATGAGTTCGAGCCGGCGCCGGGCGTCAAATCGTCCCGCGTCATCGGCCTCGCCGACGACATCGCCCGCTCCATGTCGGCGATTTCGGCGCGCGTCGCCGTCGTGCCCGGCCGCAACGTCATCGGCATCGAGCTGCCGAACGAGACGCGCGAGACCGTGTATTTCCGCGAGCTGATCGAATCGCAGGGTTTCCGCAAGACCAGCTGCAAGCTGGCGCTTTGCCTCGGCAAGACGATCGGCGGCGAGCCTGTCATCGCCGAACTGGCGAAGATGCCGCATCTGTTGGTCGCCGGCACCACCGGCTCCGGCAAGTCGGTCGCCATCAACACCATGATCCTGTCGCTGCTCTACCGGCTGAAGCCGGAAGAATGCCGGCTGATCATGGTCGATCCAAAGATGCTGGAACTCTCCGTCTATGACGGCATCCCGCATCTTCTGACGCCCGTCGTCACCGATCCCAAGAAGGCCGTCACGGCGCTCAAATGGGCAGTGCGCGAGATGGAGGACCGCTATCGCAAAATGGCGCGGCTCGGCGTGCGCAACATCGACGGCTACAATGAGCGCGCCGCCCAGGCCCGCGACAAGGGCGAGGCGGTCGTCATGACGGTGCAGACCGGCTTCGAAAAGGGCACCGGCGAGCCGCTGTTCGAGCAGCAGGAAATCGATCTTGCGCCGATGCCCTACATCGTCGTCATCGTCGACGAGATGGCCGACCTGATGATGGTCGCCGGCAAGGAGATCGAAGGCGCCATCCAGCGCCTGGCGCAGATGGCGCGCGCCGCCGGCATCCATCTGATCATGGCCACGCAGCGCCCCTCGGTCGATGTCATCACTGGCACGATCAAGGCCAACTTCCCGACCCGCATATCCTTCCAGGTCACCTCCAAGATCGACAGCCGCACCATCCTGGGCGAGCAGGGCGCCGAGCAGCTGCTCGGCCAGGGCGACATGCTGCACATGATGGGCGGCGGGCGCATTTCACGCGTGCACGGCCCCTTCGTTTCCGACGCCGAGGTCGAACATGTCGTGGCGCATCTGAAGGCGCAGGGCCGCCCGGAATATCTGGAAACCGTGACCGCCGACGAGGACGAGGAAGAGGTCGACGACGACCAGGGCGCGGTCTTCGACAAGGGATCGGTCGCCGCCGAGGACGGCGATTCCAGCTATGAGGAAGCGGTCAAGGTTGTGGTGCGCGACAAGAAGTGTTCGACGTCCTACATCCAACGCCGGCTCGGCATCGGCTACAACCGCGCCGCTTCCCTGGTCGAGCGCATGGAGAAGGAAGGCCTGGTCGGCGCGCCCAACCATGTCGGCAAGCGCGAGATCATCATGGGCCGGCGCCCGCAGGCAGCCGCGCCTGACGATGACAGCGCGGAATGATCGGCGGCGCTTTCGGCGACCGGGCTTCTTCGGAATAAGAAAAAAGGCCGGTTGCCCGGCCTTTTTTCTTTGAAGCAGAAAGATCTCAGCCGATCTTCTGGCCGGTCTTGGCCCAGTCGGCAAGGAACTGTTCCAGGCCCTTGTCGGTCAGTGGGTGCTTGACCAGCGCCTTCAGCGTCGCCGGCGGCGCGGTGATGACGTCGGCGCCGATCAGGGCGGCCTGCTTGACGTGGTTCACCGTGCGCACCGAAGCGGTCAGGATCTCGGTCTGGAAATCGTAATTGTCGTAGATCTGGCGGATCTCCTGGATCAGCTCCATGCCGTCCGAGCCGGTGTCGTCGATGCGGCCGACGAAGGGCGAGATGAACGAGGCGCCGGCCTTGGCGGCGAGCAGCGCCTGGTTGGCCGAGAAGCACAGCGTGACGTTGACCATGCGGTTCATCTGGGTGCGGATCGTCTTGCAGGCCTTCAGGCCGTCCAGCGTCAGCGGCACCTTGATGCAGACATTGGGCGCGATCTTGGCCAGCACCTCGGCCTCCGCCATCATGTCCTTGTATTCGGTCGCCACCACTTCGGCCGAGACCGGGCCGGCGACGATATCGCAGATCTGCTTGGTGACGTCGGCGATCTTGCCGCCGGATTTGAGAATCAGCGACGGATTCGTGGTGACGCCGTCGAGCAGCCCCAGATCATTCAGCTCACGGATATCCTTGATGTCGGCGGTGTCGACAAAAAATTTCATGGCGGTCTCCTGACGATTTCGTCGTGCTTGGGAAGGCACGTTCAGCGTTGCTCTTTGATCTAGACCAAAGTCGGGGCAAGGTCACGCCTCATGATCGAAGATTCGCCCTTTGTCGCAGCCGCGCCGGTGCTGGTGCCGATGCCTGCCGAACGCCCCTACACCTATGCCGTGCCGGCCGGCATGCGCGTCGTGCCGGGGTCGATCGTGCGGGTGCCGCTCGGGCCGCGCCAGGTCGCCGGCATCGTCTGGGATGGCGCGGTCGAGACCGTCGACGCGAGAAAACTGCGTCCGATCGAACAGGTTTTCGACTGCCCGCCGATCGATCGTTCAATGCGCCGTTTCGTCGACTGGGTGGCGCAATACACGCTGTCGGCGCCTGGTATGGTGGCGCGCATGCTGCTCAGAGCGCCGGAGGCCTTCGACCCGGAACCCTGGATCGAGGGACTGCAGCGCACGCTTATCGTTCCCGACCGGATGACGGATGCGCGGGCGCGCGTGCTGGAGACCGCCGAGGGTGGGCTGGCCTGGACGCGATCCGGCCTGGCGCATGCGGCAGGCGTTTCGTCGACGGTGATCGAGGGGCTGAAGGCGCAAGGCGTGTTCGAGACGGTGATGATCCCGCCGCGCCCGGTCGTGGCAGCACCTGACCCGAGCTATGCCGTGCCCGAATTGATGCCGGACCAGAACGACGCCGCATCGATGCTGCGCGCCAATGTCGCGGCCGGCGTCTTCAATGTCGCGCTGCTCGACGGCGTCACCGGGTCCGGCAAGACGGAGGTCTATTTCGAGGCGGTGGCGGCCGCGCTCGACCGGGGCAAGCAGGTGCTGATCCTTTTGCCGGAAATCGCGCTGACCCACGCTTTCCTCGAACGCTTCCAGCAGCGCTTCGGCGCCAAGCCGGGCGAATGGCATTCCGACCTGCCGCCCAGGATGCGCGAAAAAGTCTGGCGGCAAGTGGCTGAAGGCACGGTGCGCGTCGTCGCCGGCGCGCGCTCGGCCCTGTTCCTGCCGTTCAAGGAGCTTGGCCTGATCGTCGTCGACGAGGAGCACGACCCCGCCTACAAGCAGGAAGACCGTGTCTTCTACAATGCGCGCGACATGGCCGTGGTGCGCGGCCATATTGGCGGCTTCCCGGTGGTGCTGGCGTCTGCCACGCCATCGGTCGAGAGCCGTGTCAACGCCCTGCAGGGCAAATACAACAGAGCCATCCTCTCCGCCCGCTTCGCCGAGGCGGCGCTGCCTCAGTTACGGTCGATCGACATGCGGCGCGCGCCACCGGCGCGTGGCGGCTTCCTGTCGCCGGTGCTGATCGACCATATGCGCAAGACGCTGGAGAAGAAGGAACAGTCGCTCCTGTTCCTCAACCGGCGCGGCTATGCGCCGCTGACGCTGTGCCGGGTCTGCGGCCACCGTTTCGGCTGCCCGGTCTGTTCGGCCTGGCTGGTCGAGCATCGCTTTCGCGGCCAGCTGGTCTGCCATCATTGCGGGCACAATGAGCGCCGCCCCGAAGCCTGCCCGGAATGCGGCACGCTCGACCATCTGGTCGCCTGCGGCCCGGGCGTAGAACGCATCGCCGAGGAGGTCGTCACGCATTTTCCCGATGCGCGCACCATCGTCTTGTCATCCGACCTGATGGGCGGGGTGCGGCGGCTGCGGCTGGAACTGGAGGCGATCGCCGATGGCGAGGCCGACATCGTCATCGGCACGCAACTCGTCGCCAAGGGACACAATTTTCCCAACATGACGCTGGTCGGCGTCGTCGATGCCGATCTTGGCCTTGCCAATGGCGATCCGCGCGCCGCCGAGCGCACCTTCCAACTGCTCAGCCAGGTGACCGGCCGCGCCGGCCGTACCGGCAAGAAGAGCCTCGGCCTGCTGCAGACTTTCCAGCCCGACCATCCGGTGATGCGGGCGATCGTCTCGGGCGATGCCGAGGCCTTTTACGAGCGCGAGATCGCCGAGCGCGAACGGGCGGCACTGCCGCCGTTCGGCCGGCTGGCCGGCGTCATCGTCAGTGCCGTGACGCGAGCGGAAGCGGAAGGCCATGCACGCGGCCTGCGCCGCGCCGCGCCAGAATCCTCAGACCTGTTTGTGCTGGGGCCGGCGGAGGCGCCGCTGTCCCTGCTCGGCGGCCGCCACCGCTTCCGCCTGCTGATCCAGGGCGAACGGCGCGCCGACATGCAGGGTTTTATCCGCGCCATGCTGGCCAATGGGCCGAAGCAGCGCGGCTCGGTCCGGGTGCAGGTCGACATCGACCCGCAGAGCTTTTTGTAAGGTCACCATATCGGCGATAGGCTGCCGGCCAGCGAGAAACGGAAGATCACATGAAAACCCTTGGCCTGATCGGCGGCATGAGCTGGGAATCGACCGCCATCTACTATCGCCTGCTAAACGAGATCGTCCGCGAGCGTCTCGGCGGGCTGCATTCGGCGAAACTGCTAATGTGGTCGTTCGATTTCGCCGAGATCGCCGAGCGGCAGCATCATGGCGACTGGGACGGCGCCGGCGTGCTTCTCGTCGAAGCGGCGCGCAAGCTGGAGGCGGGAGGCGCGCAAGGGCTGCTGTTGTGCACCAACACCATGCACAGACTGGCCGACCAGGTGCAGGCGTCGGTGTCGATCCCGCTGATCCACATCGCCGATGCCACGGCGGCGGCGGTCAAGCGCGCCGGCATGCAGCGCCCGGCGCTGCTGGCGACGCGCTTTACCATGGAGCAGGATTTCTACAAGGGCCGGCTCGCCGACAAATACGGCCTGCGTCCTGTCGTGCCCGATGCGGCCGGGCGGGACATGGTGCACCGCGTCATCTATGACGAGTTGTGCCAGGGTATCGTCACCCAAGCCTCGAAGGCGGCTTATATCGAAGAAGCCGAACGCCTGCGCCGCGAAGAGGCCGCCGACAGCATCATCATGGGCTGCACCGAGATCACCATGCTGATCGGACAGGACGATTTCGACATTCCGGTTTTCGACACGACACGCATCCATGCCGAGGCGGCGGTGGAATTCGCGCTCAGTTGATGCGCCGCTCTTTTATTCTGGCGCAATTCCGGACGGAAAACCGTTTCACACTTTTCCTGGCATTGCTTTGAAAGTGCCTGTAGCCATCTGGCGCGGCGGTTTTCCTCGGCTAGAATGCCCGGAATTTCAAAACAGGCATTTCAAGGGGACAAGATGGATTTTGCGCTTCCATGGCCGACGAGCCAGGGCGAATGGCTGGCCTGGTCGAGCGCCGTCTTCACCGTGCTCCTCGGGCTTCTGTTCTTCCTGGCGCCTGGCCTGGCCTTCCGCATCCTGCGCCTGCAGGCGAAACCGGAGAAGGCGGCGGCGATCGCCGAGGGGCGCGGCCGGATGTCGGGCTTTTATCTCGGCGTCGGCCTGTGCTGCATCCTGCTGGCGCAGCCGCTGGTTTACATGGCGCTCGGCTTCTCCTGGCTGTTCACCGCCTTCGGCCGGCTGCTGTCTATGATGTCGGATGGCGCCAACACACCTTTCAATTGGGTTTCCATTGTGGTGGAATTGGTCCTGGCGGCGTTGCCGCTCGCCTTTGCCTTCGGCTTTGTGCCCTGAATCCAAGGCTATTCCGGCGCATAAGGCGCGAGTCTTTCGCCGGATGCGACAATAGTGCCTGAAAAGCATGCGGAACGACGCATTGCGGTCTTAAAATGCCTGTGCTAGACGGCAATCGACTTTCGGCCGGGGATAGCGGAAGCCGCGCCTCCGTGCTTGAAAAAATGCAGTAAGGTCAAAGATTTAGCCAGAGTTTTTGCTCGCGCCAACAATCTGCGGCCTGTCAGACAAGAGAAAAGACGGTCCGTGGCTCAATCGTCATCGCCAATCTCAGGTGTCGCAGAACGCTATGCGGGTTCGCTGTTCGAACTCGCCCTGCAGACAAATTCCGTGGCCAAGGTCGAGTCCGACCTCAACAGTTTCGAGGCAATGCTCGCGGGCAGTTCCGACCTGACCCGGCTGATCAACAGCCCGGTGTTCTCCAGCGAGGAGCAGGCCAAGGCCATCGCGGCGATCGCCGACAAGGCCAAGATCACCGGCCTCACGGGTAATTTCCTGCGCGTCGTCGCCCGCAACCGCCGCCTGTTTGCCGTGCCCGGCATGATCAAGGCGTTCCGCCAGATCGCCGCCGAACACCGTGGCGAGACCGCTGCTGAAGTGACGTCGGCTCACGAGCTGACGGCTGCCCAGCAGACCGAACTCAAGGCGGCGCTGAAAAGCGTTGCCGGCAAGGACGTGGCCATCTCCGTCACCGTCGATCCGTCGCTGCTTGGCGGGCTGGTGGTCAAGATGGGCTCGCGCCAGATCGATACGTCGCTCAAAACCAAACTCAATTCGCTCAAGCTTGCACTGAAAGAGGTCGGCTGATGGACATCCGCGCCGCGGAAATTTCCGCAATTCTGAAAGACCAGATCAAGAATTTCGGCAAGGAGGCCGAGGTCTCCGAAGTTGGACAGGTGCTGTCCGTCGGTGACGGTATCGCCCGCGTCTACGGTCTCGACAACGTCCAGGCCGGCGAGATGGTCGAATTCCCCGGCGGCATCCGCGGCATGGCGCTCAACCTCGAAGCCGACAATGTCGGCGTCGTCATCTTCGGCGCCGACCGCGACATCAAGGAAGGCGACACCGTCAAGCGCACCGGCGCCATCGTCGACGTTCCGGTCGGTCCGGGCCTGCTCGGCCGCGTCGTCGACGCGCTCGGCAACCCGATCGACGGCAAGGGTCCGATCAAGGCGACCGAACGCAAGCGCGTCGACGTCAAGGCGCCCGGCATCATCCCGCGCAAGTCGGTGCATGAGCCGATGTCGACCGGCCTCAAGGCCATAGATGCTCTGATCCCGGTCGGCCGCGGCCAGCGCGAGCTGGTCATCGGCGATCGCCAGACCGGCAAGACCGCCATCATCCTCGACACGATGCTCAACCAGAAGTCGGTGCACGACAACGGCCCCGAGAAGGAAAAGCTCTACTGCGTCTACGTCGCCGTCGGCCAGAAGCGCTCGACCGTCGCGCAGTTCGTCAAGGTGCTGGAAGAGCGCGGCGCGCTCGAATATTCGATCATCGTCGCCGCCACCGCGTCCGATCCGGCGCCCATGCAGTTCCTGGCACCGTTCGCCGGCTGCACCATGGGCGAGTATTTTCGCGACAACGGCATGCATGCGCTGATCAGCTACGACGATCTGTCGAAGCAGGCCGTCGCCTATCGCCAGATGTCGCTGCTGTTGCGCCGCCCGCCGGGCCGCGAAGCCTATCCGGGCGACGTCTTCTATCTGCACTCGCGCCTGCTCGAGCGCGCCGCCAAGCTCAATGACGATCTGGGCAATGGTTCGCTGACGGCTCTGCCTGTCATCGAAACCCAGGCCAACGACGTGTCGGCCTACATCCCGACCAACGTGATCTCGATCACCGACGGCCAGATCTTCCTCGAAACCAACCTGTTCTTCCAGGGCATCCGTCCGGCCGTCAACGTCGGCCTGTCGGTGTCGCGCGTCGGTTCCTCGGCGCAGATCAAGGCGATGAAGCAGGTTGCCGGGTCGATCAAGGGCGAGCTCGCGCAGTACCGCGAAATGGCGGCCTTCGCGCAGTTCGGCTCGGATCTCGACGCCGCCACGCAGCGCCTGCTCAACCGCGGATCGCGCCTGACCGAACTCCTGAAGCAGCCGCAGTTCTCGCCGCTGAAGACGGAAGAGCAGGTCGCGGTGATCTTCGCCGGCGTCAACGGCTATCTCGACAAGCTGCCGGTCAACCAGGTCGGCAAGTTCGAGCACGGCCTGCTCAGCCACATGCGTGCGGCGGGCAAGGACGTTCTCGACGCCATCCGCAAGGAAAAGGCGCTGTCGGACGATCTGCGCGCCAAGCTGAAGGCAGAGATCGACGCTTTCGCCAAGACCTTCGCCTGAGCGAAGCGACAAGACGGGATCAGGTTTGAAGCATGCCTTCATTAAAAGACCTTCGTAACCGTATCGCCTCGGTCAAGGCGACGCAGAAGATCACCAAGGCGATGCAGATGGTCGCCGCGGCGAAGCTGCGCCGTGCGCAAGAGGCAGCGGAAGCGGCGCGCCCCTATTCGGAGCGCATGGGTTCCGTGCTGGCCAACATCACCCAGGCAATCGGCGGCGGCGGCGATGCCCCGGCGCTGATGACCGGCACCGGCAAGGACAACGTCCATCTGCTCGTCGTCTGCACGGCCGAGCGCGGCCTGTGCGGCGGCTTCAATTCGCAGATCGCCCGTCTTGCCCGCGATCACATCCGGCGGCTTCTGGCCGACGGCAAGCAGGTCAAGATCATCTGCGTCGGCAAGAAGGGCTTCGATATCCTGCGCCGCGACTATGCATCGATGATCCTCGACCGCGTCGACCTGCGTGAGGTCAAGACGCTCGGCTTCGTCAATGCCGACGCGATCGCCAAGAAGGTCATCCACCTCTTCAACGAGGGCGCCTTCGACATCTGCACGCTGTTCTATTCGCAGTTCAAGTCGGTGATCAGCCAGGTCCCGACGGCCCAGCAGATCATTCCCGCCGGTGTCGCTTCGGCTCCCGCCGCGGCGGTGGATGGCGGCAATGCCGTCTACGAGTATGAACCGGAGCCGGGCGAAATCCTCTCCGACCTCATCCCGCGCAACATTTCCGTGCAGGTTTTCCGGGCGCTGCTCGAAAACGCGGCCGGCGAGATGGGCGCCAAGATGAGCGCCATGGACAATGCGACGCGCAACGCCGGCGAGATGATCAACAAGCTGTCGATCACCTACAACCGCCAGCGGCAGGCGCAGATCACCAAGGAACTGATCGAAATCATTTCGGGCGCCGAAGCGCTCTAGGCGCGGTTCGCGGGCCATCGGCCCGCTCCAGGACCGCGTGAGAAACAAAGGACGAAAAAGGGTAAAGACGATGGCGAAAGCAGCGACCCCCAAGACGGCGGCCCCCAAGGCCGCAGCCCCCGCAAAGGCGGCCAAGGCCCCGGCAGCCGCCGCGAAGGCAGCTCCGGCAAAGACGGCGGCCGCGCCGGCCAAGGCCGCGGCCGCCAAGACTTCGGCAGTGGCCGCCAAGGCGACGGGCGTTGTCGGCAAGGTCCGCCAGGTCATCGGCGCCGTCGTCGACGTGCAGTTCGGCGATCACCTGCCGGCGATCCTGAACGCGCTCGAGACGACCAATGTCGGCAATCGCCTGGTGCTCGAAGTTGCCCAGCATCTCGGTGAAAACACCGTTCGCTGCATCGCCATGGACTCCACCGAAGGTCTGGTGCGCGGCCAGGAAGTGCGTGACACCGGTGCGCCGATCACCGTGCCGGTCGGCCCGGGCATGCTCGGCCGCATCATCAACGTCATCGGCGAGCCGGTCGACGAAGAAGGCCCGGTCGACGCGATCGAGATGCGCTCCATCCACCAGCCGGCTCCGACCTATGTCGAGCAGTCGACCGAAGCGCAGATCCTGATCACCGGCATCAAGGTGCTCGACCTCTTGGCACCTTACGCCAAGGGCGGCAAGATCGGCCTGTTCGGCGGCGCCGGCGTCGGCAAGACCGTGCTGATCCAGGAACTGATCAACAACATCGCCAAGGCGCATGGCGGCTATTCGGTGTTCGCCGGCGTCGGCGAGCGCACCCGCGAGGGCAACGATCTCTATCACGAGTTCATCGAATCCGGCGTCAACAAGAAGGGCGGCGGCGAAGGCTCCAAGGCGGCCCTTGTGTACGGCCAGATGAACGAGCCGCCGGGCGCGCGCGCCCGCGTCGGCCTGACCGGCCTGACGGTCGCTGAATATTTCCGCGACCAGGGCCAGGACGTGCTGTTCTTCGTCGACAACATCTTCCGCTTCACGCAGGCGGGTTCGGAAGTGTCGGCTCTGCTCGGTCGTATCCCGTCGGCCGTGGGCTATCAGCCGACGCTCGCCACCGACATGGGCGCGCTGCAGGAACGCATCACCACCACCACCAAGGGTTCGATCACTTCGGTGCAGGCCATCTATGTGCCCGCCGACGACTTGACCGACCCGGCGCCGGCGACCTCGTTCGCCCACCTTGACGCGACGACGACGCTGAACCGCGCCATTGCCGAAAAGGGCATCTATCCGGCGGTCGATCCGCTGGATTCGACCTCGCGCATGCTCGACCCGATGGTTGTCGGCGAAGAGCACTATGCGGTTGCCCGCCAGGTGCAGTCGATCCTCCAGCGCTACAAGTCGCTGCAGGACATCATCGCCATCCTGGGCATGGACGAGTTGTCGGAAGAGGACAAGCAGACGGTTGCCCGCGCCCGTAAGATCGAGCGCTTCCTGTCGCAGCCCTTCTTCGTCGCCGAAGTGTTCACCGGCGCGCCGGGCAAGCTCGTCGACCTCGCCGACACCATCAAGGGCTTCAAGGGCCTCTGCAACGGCGACTACGATCACCTGCCGGAAGCCGCCTTCTACATGGTCGGCGGCATCGAGGAAGCGGTCGAGAAGGCACAGCGCCTGGCAGCCGAAGCGGCTTAATCAAGGGAATAGGGAGTAGTCAGTAGCGAGTAGTGAATAGCAGCTGGGTGATCGGGCGGTGCCCTCTCTTCCTACTTCCTACTCACTATTCCCTACTCACTAAATTGACATGGCTGAAGCTTTCAAATTCGAACTGGTCTCGCCGGAGCGCCTGCTGGTTTCCGCTGAGGTCGAATCCGTCGTCATCCCCGGCGCCGAAGGCGAGATGACCGTGATGGCGCATCATGCACCGGTCATGACCACGATCAAGCCGGGTGTCGTCACGGTGAAGACCGCCTCGGGCGGCGAAGAACGCTATGTCGTGTTCGGCGGCTTCGCCGACATCGTTCCGGCCGGTTGCACGCTGCTGGCGGAATCGGCTGTCGCGGTCAAGGATGTCGACCGCGCCGATCTCGCCCGCCGCATCCAGGAAGCCAAGGAAGACGCAGCCGACGCCAAGGACGACCAGGCGCGCAGCAAGGCCGAGCAGTTCCTCAGCCAGCTGACCACGCTGGAAGGCGCGATTCTGCCAGCCTGAGATCCGCACCAAATGGCTTAAAAAGCGGGGCCTTGCCTCGCTTTTTTGTTTAAATGCCCAAAGCAGCGAAGGCCAGCGTCGGACCATCGCGCCGCAAGTGCACCAGATGCACCGCCGTGAGTTCGATCAGCGTCTGGCGTTCGGCGTGGTCCCCGGCAAAGCCGGCCAGGTCGAACACCGCCGTCACGGTTTCGTTCGCCGGCAATTGCTGGTCCAAAAGCGCCGTCAACGCCGCATCGAGCGGATCGGTGAAATGGTTTTCGGGCAAGGTTTTTCCGCGCGCGGCGCAGGCGGCGATCCAGGCCGCCACGACCAGCGTGAGATGCACGAACTCGGTGCCGGCTTCGAGGCACTCGATGGCGGACGCGATGATGCGCTGCGGCAGTTTCTGGCTGCCATCATTGGCGATCTGCGCCGTGCGATGGGCGAGCGCGGTGTTTGAAAAACGCTCGGCAAGCTCGGCTGTGTAGGTCGCCGTATCCAGTCCGGCATCCTCCGGCAATGTCGGGATGGCTTCGGCCCACAGCCCGTCGACAAATTGCCGGATCGCCGGATCGGCAAAGGCGCGGTCGACGGTGGCGTGGCCGCTGAGCAGGCCGAGATAGGCGATGCCGGAATGCGCGCCATTGAGCAGCCTGAGCTTCATGTCCTCGAAGGGGCCGACATCGCCGACCATGGTGACGCCGAACTTTTCCCAGGCGGGCCGGCCGGCGGAAAAATTGTCTTCGACCACCCATTGGCGGAAGGGCTCGGTCATCACGGGCCAGGCGTCGTCGACACCGATTTCGCCGGCGACGCGTGCCCGGTCGGCGTCAGTGGTTGCCGGCACGATGCGGTCGACCATGCTCGACGGGAAGGCGACCCCATTCGCGATATGGTCGGTGATTCCAGTGTCGCCTGCGGTGACAGACCTGGCATCGCGCAACGCGGCGAATTCGGTCAGCAGCCTATGCAGCGTGGCGCCGTTGGCCGGCAGGTTGTCGCAGCACAGCACGGTGAAGGGCGGGGTGCCGGTGGCCAGTCTGCGGGCAAGCGCCTCGGCCAGGAAACCATGCGCCGTCTTCGGCGCCTGCGGATTGGCCAGATCGTGGATGATGTCGGGATGGGCGGTGTCCAGTCCGCCGCCCGCGGCCCTGAGATAGGCCTTTTCGGTGATGGTCAGCGTGACGATGCGGGTGCGCGGATCGGTCAGCGCGGCCAGCACCGCGCCCGGGTTTTCCGGCGCCACCAGCATCGACTGGATCGAGCCGATGACGCGCAGCTCCTCCTCGCCACTGCTGCGGATCGCCAGCGTGTAGAGCCCGTCCTGCGGCGACAGCGCATCGCGCGTGTCGGGGCTGCGCAAGGAGACGCCTGTTATGCCCCAGTCCGTTTCGCCTGCTGCCAGGCACTCGTCGACATAGGCGGCCTGATGGGCGCGATGGAAGGCGCCGACGCCGAGATGCACGATGCCCGGAGCAATGCGGCCGCGGTCATATGCAGGGATCTTGGTCCCGGCAGGCAGCTTGCGTAGCGTGGCGTCGGACAGATGGCTTCTGGTCATCAGCATACCGGGGCTGGGGGCTGTGGATGACAGGCGGCGTAACACCTGTTTGCGCCTGCCGCAAGGATGCCGCTTTGCCAACGCACATTGACATCGCCTTGGCCCGAACGTACCGCTATCCAGGCTGGAGGAGCCGCTTTCCCCATGGTCGCGCTGACCGATCCGGACCTGCTGTTTCCGCCCGAAGCGCATTCGCGCTCGCTTGCCCGCGACCTCTACGCCGGCATCAAGGACCTACCCATCGTCAGCCCGCACGGCCATACCGATCCGCGCTGGTATGCGCTGAACGAGCCGTTCCCGGATCCGGCGCAACTGCTCATCGTGCCCGACCACTACATCTTCCGCATGCTGTTCAGCCAGGGCGTGCGGCTGGAGGATCTCGGCGTGGCCAGCCTGGATGGCGCTCCGGTGGAGACCGACGGCCGGACGATCTGGCGGCGCTTTGCCGAGCACTACTACCTGTTTCGCGGCACGCCGACCCGGTTGTGGTTCGACCATGTGCTGGCGCATCTGTTCGGTATCGAAGAGCCGCTGGACGCAACGACGGCCGACCGCCACTACGACACGATCGCGACCGTGCTGCAGTGGGAGAATTTCCGACCGCGCGCCTTGTTCGAGCGCTTCAACATCGAGGTCATCGCCACGACCGAAGGCGCGCTCGACGATCTCAGATGGCACAAGATGATCCGCGACAGTGGCTGCGAGGGTCGCGTCGTCACCGCCTATCGGCCGGACGCGGTCGTCGATCCCGATTTCGAAGGTTTTTCGGCCAATCTCGACCGGCTTGGCGAGATCACCGGCTGCGACACCGGCAGTTGGGCCGGTTATCTCGACGCGCATCGCCAGCGACGCGCCTTCTTCAAGAGTTACGGCGCGACCTCGTCGGATCATGGCCATCCGACGGCCGAGACCGCCAATCTCTCCGACGCGGCGGCGCAGGAGCTGTTCAACCGCATCCGCCGCGGCTCAGAGGATGAGCGCGAGCGCAAACTGTTCCGCGCCCAGATGCTGACCGAGATGGCCAAGATGAGCCGGGATGACGGGCTGGTGCTGCAGATCCATCCCGGTTCCTGGCGCAATTATTCGCCTTCCATTTTCCAGAGGTTCGGCCGCGACAAGGGCTTCGATATCCCGATGCGGACCGACTATGTGACGGCACTGAAGCCGCTGCTCGACTGCGTCGGGCTGGAGCGTGACCTGACGGTGATCCTCTTCACGCTCGACGAGAGCAGCTACGCGCGCGAGCTGGCGCCGCTGGCCGGTGTTTACCCGGCGCTGAAGCTCGGTCCCGCCTGGTGGTTCCACGACAGCCCGGAAGGCATGCGCCGGTTTCGCGAGATGACGACGGAGACGGCCGGCTTCTACAACACCGTCGGCTTCAACGACGACACCCGTGCCTTTCCCTCGATCCCGGCTCGCCACGACGTGGCGCGGCGGGTCGACTGCGCCTTCCTCGCGCGCCTCGTCGCCGAGCACCGGCTGCGCGAGGACGAGGCGCATGAGCTGGCACGGGAATTGGCCTATACGCTGGCGAAGAAGGCGTACCGGCTTTGATGGCGGCGGCTCGACGACTGTGGCCGTTGGATCAGCGAGACAGGCTGACGGTGCGGACATGAACAATACCGGCATCGATCTCTCCGCCTTCAGCCTGGCCGGCAAACGCATCCTGGTCACCGGCGCCAACACCGGCATCGGCCAAGGCATTGTCCTCTCGATCGCGCGCGCTGGCGGCACGGTGGTCGGCGTCGGCCGCTCGTCGATGGACGATACGGCGACCAAGGTCGCGGCCCTCGGTGGCCGGTTCGAAGCGGTGAGCGCCGACCTTGCCGACACGGCGGCCGCCGGTCCTCTGCTCGATCGGGTGTGGGACGAAAGCGGGCCGCTCGACGGGCTGGTCAACAATGCCGGGATCATCCGGCGCGCCGATGCCGTCGATCTGACCGAGGCCGACTGGGACGACGTCATGGACGTCAATCTGAAGGCGGTCTTTCTGCTCTGCCAGTCCTTCGCCAGGCGCGCGCTTGCCGATGGCCGCCGGGGCAAGATCGTCAACATCGCCTCGGTGCTGAGTTTCCAGGGCGGCATCCGCGTCGCCTCCTACACCGCCTCGAAGCATGGCGTGCTCGGCATCACCCGGCTGCTCGCCTGCGAATGGGCCGCCAAGGGCATCAACGTCAATGCCATCGCGCCGGGCTATGTCGAGACCAACAACACGCGGGCGCTGCGGGCCGACCCCGACCGCAGCGCCTCCATTCTCGGGCGCATTCCGGCCGGGCGGTGGGGCGAGCCGTCGGACATTGGCGATGCCGCCGTCTTCCTGCTGGCACGGGCTTCCGACTACATGCATGGCGCGGCGGTGCCGGTGGATGGCGGCTGGCTGGCGCGATGAGGAGAGGACGATGCTCGAACCGAAGATCTTCGCGCATGCCGGCGAGAGTGCCTGGACGCCGACGCCCGATGGCAACAGGCGGAGGGTTCTCCTCTCCACCGATGAGTTGATGCTGGTCGAATTCGGCTTCGACAAGGGCGGCGTCGGCGCCCTGCATTCGCACCCGCATGTCCAGTCAAGCTATGTCGCCGAGGGCCGTTTCGAGGTGACCATCGACGGGCGGACGGAAATTCTCGAAGCCGGCGGCAGCTTCATCGTGCCGTCCGGCCTGGTGCATGGCGTCAAGGCGCTGGAGGCGGGGCGGCTGGTCGACAGTTTTACCCCGCACCGCGGAGATTTCCTCGCCTAAGACGGCTCGCCTCCGACTTCACGGACCCCGGAAATGGGAAAACCCGCGCCCCTTGGAAAAGGCGCGGGTCTGTTGCCTGGGCGCTTGTCGCGCCGCGGTACTCGAAACATCACCGCAGGATGGAAAACCTGCCGGATCATGGTGAATATAGACTTAACGCGCGGAGGCTGCGGCGCTCGATCAGGTGATCTTCTGAAGCAGGCCGAAAAGCCGCTCGAACGTCTTGCCGTAGGGTGGACGCAGCAGGGCGCCGGCGCTCAGGCGCGACTGCAGGAAAACCGGCTTCTCCTTGCTGAAGGTGCGGAACCCCCATTCGCCATGATAGGCGCCCATGCCGCTGGCGCCGACACCGCCGAAAGGCTGGTTCTCCTGCACCAGATGCAGCATGCAGTCGTTGACAGTGACGCCGCCGGCGACGGTCTCGCGCAGGATGCGCCGGCGATTGCCGCTGTCCTTGCCGAACCAGTAGAGCGCCAGCGGCCGGTCGGCCTGGTTCACATGGCTGATCGCCTCGTCGACGGTGGCATATTCGACGATCGGCAGCACCGGGCCGAAAATCTCCTCGCGCATCAGCCGCAAATCCGGGCCGGCATTGCTGACCAGGGTCGGCAGAAGCTTGCGGCTCGCGGCGCCGAGATCTTCGCCGGCCGGGTTGATTTCGATGACATCGGCGCCGGCATCGCGGGCTTCCGCGATCATGGCGCGCAGGCGCTGAAAATGCCGGTCGCTGATGATGGCGGTATAGTCGGGATTGTCGCGCAGCGTCGGGTAGAGCCGCGCCACCGCGTTTGCGAGCTTGGCTGCGACCGCGCCGGCCTGTCCCTTCGGCACCAGCAGATAGTCCGGCGCGATGCAGGTCTGCCCGGCATTGAGCAGCTTGCCATAGGCGACGCTGGCTGTTGCCGCATCGAGATCGCAGGAAGGATCGAAGATCGCCGGCGACTTGCCGCCGAGCTCGAGCGTGACCGGGGTCAGGTTGGCGGCGGCGGCGATCGCGACCTGGCGGCCGACCGCCGTCGAACCGGTGAACAGCAGATGATCGAACGGCATCGAGACGAAAGCCTTGCCCATCTCGGCATCGCCGGTGATGACGCTGAGTTCATCCGGGGCGAAGTGCTCGCCGGCCAGCCTGGCGAGCAGTGCCGAGAAGGCTGGCGTCAGTTCGGACGGCTTGACCAGCACGCGGTTGCCGGCGGCGAGCGCCGCCGTCACCGGCGCGACGGCAAGCTGGAAGGGGTAATTCCAGGGCGAGACGATGCCGACCACGCCAAGCGGCTGCGCGACGAGGCGATTGCGGCCCGGCAGGAACGGCAAGGTGGTGGCGACACGGCGCTCCCGCATCCAGCCTTTCAGATGAGACATCGTGTGGCGGATGCCGGCGCGCACGACAAACAGTTCGGCAAGGCGTGTCTCATGCGCCGAGCGGCCGCCAAAGTCTGCGTCGATCGCGGCGCAAATGTCGGCTTCGTGCCGCTCGGTCAGCGCCAGCAGGCGCTTCAGCCGGTCCTTTCGAACGTCCATGTCGGGAAAGGGCTGCTTCTCGAAAGCGGTGCGCTGCAGCTGGAATCGCTCGCCGAGGACATCCTGTCTCACTTGCAGCATCGCGCGCTCTCCTTGCTCGAGTCCAGCTTACATCAGAGCCAGCCCGAATCCAGCTGGGAGCACGTGCCGCAAGGGCAGGCGAGGCTCACATGGCAATCGTTCGACCTTCCGTTTGCATCCATGCCGTTGTACCGAATGCGGTAAGCTGAAATCTACGCCAAGGGCGCGTGCGCATGTTTCCGCAAATTCGTGTCACTGCCATGCGACACGGTCCCGTCATTACGCCGGATATGCTGCCCGGCGATGACGGGGCCAACATCAACGGGCCATCGCTGATCAGCATGCCTGACTGGGTGCCCGGTCGGCTCGGTGCCTACTATCTCTACTTTGCCCACCACATGGGGACCTATATCCGCCTCGCCTACTCCGATTCGCTGCACGGGCCTTGGCGCATTCACCCCGGCGGTGTGCTGTCTCTCGATCAATGCCCATTCATCGTCGGGCATATCGCCTCGCCCGATGTTCACGTCGACCAAAAGCTTCGCCACTTCGTGATGTATTTTCACGGCCCGGCAAAATCCGGCGAAGGCCAGACGACCTTCGCCGCGACATCCGTCGATGGGCTGCATTTCACGCCGCTTTCCGAGCCGCTCGGGCCGTTCTACGCGCGCATCTTCCGTCACGATGGCTGGTGGTACGGTTTGCTTGGGACGGGCGCGATCACCGTATACCGATCGAGAAACGGCATTTCGGATTTCCAATGCGGTCCGGTCGTGCTACCCGCCATGCGGCGCGATCTCGCCCCACGGCATGTCGCGCTGCAGAAATCCGGCCGCTGGCTGCGGGTCTACTACACGCGTCGGGGCGACGCGCCGGAACGGGTCCTTTGCGGCACGATCGATCTCGCCGAGGAGTGGCGGGACTGGATCGTGCGCGGCGACAGTGAAGTGCTGCGGCCGCGGATGGAGTTCGAAGGGGCCGGCTTGCCGATCCGCCCCAGCCGGCTCGGTCTGGCAAAGGGCAGGGAAAACGCGTTGCGCGACCCGGCCGTTTTCGAGCAGGATAATCGGAGCTGGCTGCTGTACGCGGTCGCCGGAGAAAGTGGGATTGCCCTGGCCGAGCTTGACTTTTCCGAGGTGCGGGCCGGGGTGGCCCGGAAGCCGATTGCGACGTTGCGCCGCCGCGCGAGGCGGTTTTTCTGGTACCTTCGACGGAAGGCGCCAATGCTGCCTTCGGCAATGAGATCCCGAAATAGAATCTTCATCGCAGGCTGCGCGCGCAGCGGCACTACGCTCAGTCTAAATCTGATGGGCTGTTTTGAGGATACCTTTGTCCATGCCGGCGAAGCGCCGTACCAGACACTGATAGAACTGGATCGCTACCAAGCGAACGTGGTCGTAAAACGCACTTTCGTGAGCTATAGGGATCTCCAGGACTTGCCGGCCTCGGTCGGCCTGATCTATTGCGTGCGACATCCCTTCGATGTGCTGACCAGCTCTCATCCGGAGACCGTCGCTCTGCGGCCTTTTCACGTGACCATGGAGCGCTGGGAGGCGGAGTACGACGGTTTGATGCGGTTGCGACAGGCCCAGCCGGAGAGAGTCATCTCCTATTTGCGCTATGAGGACATGATCGCCGAACCGGACATCGTGCAGGCGAGGATTGCCCGATCCTTCGGCCTGACGCCGGCTACGCTCTTCAGCCGCGATGCAAACAACCCCATTAGGTCCACCTCGCTGAGAAAATGGGAGCGCAATGAAGCATTCAGGACCTATCTGCGCGGGCTGCCGCCACCGTTCCTTGAGCGCGTCGACGGCTTCTGCCGGGAGTTCGGCTATGACAATTCGGCCGGCATATTGACGACGGAATTGGCTGAATGACGCAGGCTACCGGCATTAGGGCCGAGGATTCCAAGCGGCGCGTCCTGAAGGACGTGTTCGGCTTCGACGATTTCCGCCCCGGCCAGGCCGATGTCATGGACGCGCTGCTCGGCGGCCGCCATGTGCTGGCCGTGATGCCGACCGGTGCGGGCAAGTCGCTCTGCTATCAGGTGCCGGCGCTGGTCATGGGCGGTCTCACCCTGGTCGTGTCGCCGCTGGTGGCGCTGATGCAGGACCAGGTCGCCGCCTTGCGCCTGGCGGGCGTTGGCGCCGATACGATCAATTCCTCGCTCGACCGCGAGGCCAATGTCGCCGCCTGGCGCCGCGTGGCATCAGGCCAGACGCGGCTGCTCTACCTGGCGCCGGAGCGGCTGATGACCGAGCGCATGCTCGAGGCGCTTTCCAGGCTCGAAATCAGCCTGATCGCCATCGACGAGGCGCATTGCATCTCGCAATGGGGTCCGGCGTTCCGGCCTGAGTATGAGGATCTGTCGCGGTTGCGGCACATCTTCCCCAACGTGCCGATCATCGCGGTGACGGCGACGGCGGACGAGAGCACGCGCAGCGATATCGAGGCGCGGCTGTTCGCCGAGCGGGTCGAAACGCTGGTGCTGGGTTTCGACCGGCCCAACATCAAGCTCGCGATAGAATCCAAGCAGGACAGCAAGCGGCAATTGCTGCGTTTCATCGAGCGTCATCCCGGCAAGAGCGGCATCGTCTACTGCCTGTCGCGCAAGAAGACGGAAGAGATGGCGGCCTTCCTTGAGAAGAACGGCGTCACCGCGCTCGCCTATCATGCCGGCATGAGCAAGGACGCGCGTGAGGCCAACCAAAACGCCTTCATGACGCTGTCCGGCGTCGTCATGGTGGCGACCATCGCCTTCGGCATGGGCATCGACAAGCCAGACGTCGCCTATGTCTTCCATACCGACATGCCGGGCAGCCTTGAGGCCTATTATCAGGAGATCGGCCGTGCCGGGCGTGACGGGCGCAAGGCCGAAGCGCATATGCTTTACGGCCTTGGCGACATCCGCATGCGCCGGCTGTTCATCGACGATGAGGATGCTGCGGTCGAGCACAAGAAGCGCGCGCATCGCCGGCTCGACACGCTGATCGGCTATTGCGAGACGGCGCAGTGCCGCCGCCAGGTGCTGCTCGGCTATTTCGGCGAGGACGCCGAGGCTTGCGGCAATTGCGACAACTGCCTCGAGCAGGTGCCGCGCGCCGATGGCGGCGCGGAAGCGCGTATCATCCTGGCCGCGGTCGCGCAGAGCGGCGAGCGCTTCGGCGCCGCCCATGTCATCGATATCCTGCTCGGCCATGAAACCGAGAAGATCCTCGCCCGCGGTCACCAGAAGCTCGCCAGCTTCGGCAGCGGCGCGGCGCACAAGAAGGATCTCTGGCAATCGCTGATCCGGCAGCTCGTCGCCGGCGGTTTCCTCGAGCCGGACCCGAGCGGCCATGGCGGCCTCGCCATCGCCCAGAAAGGCCATGCGCTCGGCCGCGGCGAGATCCCGTTCCATTACCGTGTCGAGATGCGCAGCCGCGCCTTGCGCAAGATGCGGGCGGAGGGTTCGGCTGCCAACGCCGAAGGCGTCGACGCCTCGCTGCTGGCCACGCTCAAATCCCTGCGGCTGCGCCTGGCCAAGGAACGCCAGGTGCCGGCCTATGTGGTGTTTTCCGACGGCACGCTGATCGACATGGCCGAACGCCGTCCGCGCGACCTCGATGCCTTTGCCGAAGTCAATGGCGTGGGCGGGGCGAAGCTCAAGGAGTTCGGGGAGATTTTTCTGAAGGCGATTGCCGCGCACCGGTCCGACGGACCGGCCTGAAATCCCTCACCAATTCGCTGGCAAGGTGAGCACGGCGCCGGCGGAAGCGCGCCGAAGAAGGCTGCCGTCGCCGCGGACAGGAAGCCGATCGGCGAATCCGGGAACGATGGTGCCGGAGAGCGGCCTCGGCTCGCAGTGAGGATATGGCTCCGGTTTTGACACGTCTTGCTAAAATACGCATGCTGGATTTGGGGGGTGATATGATGATGACGGGTGTATCCGCTCTCACTCAATCGAATTGTCGCAGCTCACATCATTTGCCGGTAAGCGGCGGTGCCAGCCGAACCCGCTCGGTGCCGAAAAGTCGTGCCAGGATCCACCTGTGAGAATAGTTCTAGGAACGTATCAGTTCGGTAGTGTCGGCGGCAGCGAGACCTATGCAATAACGATTGCCGAACAGTTCCTGAGGCTTGGCCACGACATCACGATCTACGTGAAGTCGCCTGGAATGATGGCCGAGGTGGCAAGGGAACGCGAGATCAGGATTGCAACGGATCTCGAACTGCCAAAGCCCGATGTCGTGCTCAGCCAGGACGGCGTTGTCGCTTATGAGATGTCGGCCAAGTGGCCGGAGGTTCCTCACGCTTTCATCTGCCATAGTCCGCTTTTCGAACTGCAGACGCCTCCAGCCGTTCCTGGCGTGGTCGGCGCCGTTGTCGTGATGAGCGAGCGATTTGAAAACCGGCTTCGTGCCTTGGCCACGAAGCATCGGATCGTTCGCTTTCGCCAGCCGATCGATGTCGACAGGCTGGCGCCCCGCGGCGCGGCGCGTAAACAGCCAAGGAAGGCCCTTTTGCTGGGAAATTATCTGCAAGGTGACCCAAAGCGTCTTCTGATGGAGGCGTGGGGTGGCGCCGGGCTTGAGTTCACCCAAATCGGCGACCCTTCCGGCACCAATTCCGTGGACATAGTTCAAGCGATAGCAGAAGCCGATATTGTGGTGGGGAAGGCGCGGGCGGTCCTGGATGCCATGTCGTGCGGCCGACCCGCCTACGTATACGACGTCTTTGGGACGGATGGATGGGTGACCCCGCAGGTCTATGATGCGATGGAGGCCGACGCGTTCGCGGGGCTCGCCCTGTCCCGCCCTTTTGATCCTGCCCAACTGGTCACCGATCTAGGTGCCTATGACCCCCTGATGGGATTGGCCAACAGGAAACTGGTGATGATGCATCATCACGCGCGAATCCATGCGCAGCAGATGATCGACCTGTGTTCGGACCTGGCAAAGCCGACGGCAAGCCGGACCACGCCAAAACTCGAGCTTTCGCGATTGGTGGAATCGAACTGGAGATCGGAATCCAAGTTGCTGTCTGCCCGGATCGCATTTGGACCGGTGGCCGAGCGCGCCAAACGGGCCGAGGACGAGGTCAGCCGACTTCGTCACAGGAACGAACGCTATCGCCATGTGATCGAACAGCTGGCAACGGAACTCAAGATCGCGACGGCCGGGGAAGAGCGAAACGAATTTCGGCGTCAACTGGCAGCTAAAGTCGAGCATGAACTCCAGGTGGATCAGGGCAAATTGTCCGAAAGCATCATGGAAAAACCGGGTGAGCGGATCCGCATGTCCCAGATCAAGCGTCGCGTGGTCGCGGCGAAGATAAAGCGCCTGATCCGCAGGCAGTATCGAAGGCTCATAGGATGAACGAGTTGAAGAAATCCGATCGCGCGCCTTACCTCATGTGCGCGGACGATGTCGAAATCGCGGACGATGTTTCCATCGGCGCCTATGTGGTTCTCTACCCAGGCACCCGATTGGGGCGCGGGGCGCGTATCGAGCATGGCGCCATAATAGGCAGGCCAAGCCAATCGAATCCCGGTTCGGTCGCCCAGCCGACGGTTCAGCAGCCGACCGACATAGGGGAGAGAACCATCGTTGGCGCCTACGCCATCGTCTGCTCCGGAGCGATAACCGGCCCCGACGCTTATATCGGGGACCATGCCCTGATTCGCGAAGGCGCCCGTCTCGGGGAGAAAAGCAGCGTCGGTTTCTCCAGTAGCGTGGGAAGCAGGTGCGTCATCGGGGAGGGCACGAGAATTCAAGGGTTCTGTGGATTTCCGGCAGGGACGATTATCGAAAGCAACTGCGCCATCGGCCCCTACGTCGTCGCGCTCGCCACCACATTCAGTGCCAAGGGAAAGACGCCGGCCGGCCCCGTTGTCGTCCGGGCAGGAGCCCGCATCGGCAGCGCCGCTCAATTGATGCCCGGCGTGGAGATTGGTCCCGGCGCAACGGTGGGCGCCGCCTCGGTGGTCACTCGCAGCGTCCCGCCCGGCATGACCGTTCGCGGAACCCCGGCATCCGCCGTCTAGTGTGACGAGAGATGGATGAAAATGGCGGAGAGGGAGGGATTCGAACCCCCGATGGGCTTGCACCCATGCCGCATTTCGAGTGCGGTGCATTCGACCACTCTGCCACCTCTCCGCGGTCATGGTCGGCCGTTGCCGGCGCGGCGCACTAGATAACGGCTGAACGGGCAGGTTACAAGGCCAAATCCACCGATATTTGGCTTGCAGGACGAGTGGCGGATTCACAGCGGCGTTCGCCGCTCATTGGCCCGGTACGGCATGGGCGATCTTGGCGGTCGCCGCGGCCATCACCGACTTCTCCGGTGCGCCAAATACCTTGCCGCAAAAGATCGCTGGCCCGCCAATGAACTGTCCCGGCAATGGCCTTTGCCTTGACTCCCACGCAACCTTCGGTTAGGGACAGCGCGCAATCGGCGTGGAGGGTTCTTCCGCGCCGCTTGTTTTTTGAACCCGCAGACTGACAAAAAGACGGCCGAACCGCCTCAGGCGGTTCATCGAGGCCGACCGAACAGCGAAAGGCAAAAAATGTTCGCAGTCATTAAAACGGGCGGTAAGCAGTATCGCGTTGCCGCCAACGATCTCCTGAAGATCGAAAAAGTCGAAGCCAATGTCGGCGATATCGTCGAGATCGGCCACGTGCTCGCGCATGGCGAGGGTGAGAATGTCACCTTCGGCGCGCCGTTCGTCGATGGCGCTCTGGTCACCGCCGAAGTCGTCGAGCAGGGCAAGAACCGCACGGTCATCGCTTTCAAGAAGCGCCGCCGTCAGAATTCGCGCCGCAAGATCGGCCATCGCCAGCTTTTGACCACCGTGCGGATCGCCGAGATCCTGCTGGGTGGCGCCAAGCCGGCCAAGAAGGCCGCCGTGAAGGCGGAAGCCAAGGCCGAGGTTGCCGCCGAGGCCGCTCCGAAGGAGGCCAAGGCCAAGAAGGAGGCCGCCCCCAAGGCGGAAGCTACGGCCGAGACCGCCGCCGCGCCGCTGTTCAAGGCGCCGAAGGGCGAGCCGGACGACCTGACCGTGATCAAGGGCATCGGCCCGGTCGCGGCCAAGGATCTCAACGAGCAGGGCATCATCACCTTCGCGCAGCTCGCCAAGCTGACCGACAAGGATGTCGCCAAGATCGACGAGCACATGCCGTTCAGCGCCGACCAGATCAAGGACTGGCGTGAGCAGGCCAAGGAACTGGCGAAGAAGTAATTTTTCCGGCGAAACATCCGCCGGATCGGACTTGAAACGGAACGCGAACGCGTTCATAAGGCCTTTTAGGCGCCTTGCGGCGCAACGGAGTTAGTTAGATGGCACACAAGAAAGCTGGCGGCTCGTCGCGCAACGGTCGCGACTCGCATTCCAAGCGTCTGGGCGTGAAGAAGTTCGGCGGCGAAGCCGTCATCCCGGGCAACATCATCATTCGTCAACGCGGCACCACCTGGCATCCCGGCGTCAATGTCGGCATGGGCACGGACCATACGCTTTTTGCGCTCGAATCCGGCGCAGTCACCTTCAACAAAAAAGCCAACGGCCGAACCTACGTATCGGTCAACCCGATTACCAAAGCCGCGGAGTAGCCGGTTCCGCACTAGAACACCGGCGCCCATCTCGGGAACCGGTGTCTGGCAACGCCAGGAAAAGGATCAGGGGAGATGGGTTTCCATCTCCCCTTTTTTCTTGCCTGGAGGACTAAAATGGTTGCCGAAGCGGAAGACTCAGAAGACGAAAGTTACGCGATAGACTGCCCGGTGCTGGTGACCGAGCGGCTGGTGATGCGGGCGCCGCGCGAGAGCGACATCGCGCAACTGGTCGAGCTTGCCGACAACCGTCATGTCGCCGAAATGCTGGCGCGCATGCCCCACCCCTATGGCGAGGCCGAGGCGCGGGCATTCCTGGCCATGACACGGTCGCGCCGCGCCGGCATCGCCTATGCCTTGACGCTGGCCGGCACCGACACGTTCGTCGGCTGCGCGGGGCTCAACACCACCGATCGCGGGCTGGAGCTCGGCTACTGGATCGGCGAACCCTACTGGAAGCGCGGCTATGCGACGGAAGCCGCCCACGCGCTGGTCGACCTCGCTTTCCAGAAGACGTCGGTCCAGGTGCTGCATGCCTCGACAAGGGTCATCAATCCGGCCTCGCGCCGGGTGATCCACAAGTGCGGCTTCCAGTATGCCGGCCAGGGCATGCTGAACTCGATCGTCGCGGGCCAGGTGCCGGTCGAGCGCTACAGGCTCGACAGGAAGACGTGGATCAGCCTGCGCAACTGGGTGCATTTTTGATGGATGGCGCCGGGCAAGGCAATGGTCGATGACGGCAACGATATTGAAACGACCGCGATCGCGCCGATAGCGCCGGGTCACATCGAAAGCTTTCATCGCGCGCTCGATCTCGTTGCGCGTGAGCGGAAGTATCTGTCCTTCCTCGAGGCGCCGCCGCTGGATCAAACCCGGCGATTCGTGTTGGACCGGATCGCGGCAAGCGATCCAGGCTTCGTGGCCGTTGTTCGCGGCGAGGTCGTCGGCTGGTGCGATATCTCGCGACATGACCGGCTCATCCATGCCCATCGCGGCAGCCTCGGAATGGGGATCGTTGCTTCCCATCGCGGGCGTGGCCTCGGACTGCGGCTTATCAATGCGACCCTGGCGCAGGCACGCAAGGTGGGCTTTGCCCGCGTCGAGCTGTTCGTACATGCCGACAATGCCCGCGCCATCGCTCTTTACGACAAGGTCGGGTTTGTCCGGGAGGGTGTTCAGCGCGACGCTATCCGTATCGACGGGCAATACGGCGATACGATCATGATGGCGATCGTCGAACGCGAAAACGCAGCCCGATGAAGAGCCGTCAGCCCAGTTCGGCCCACACCGGCAGATGGTCCGAACCGGCCGCCTTGTGGTCGACCCACAGGCGCTGCAGCGATCGGGCAAGCGAGGCGCTGGTGAAAACGTAGTCGATGCGCTTGTGGCGGCTGGTGTTTGCCGGGTCCTTGGGGTCGACCCAGCTGTCGAGATCGTCGCCGGTGAGGTTGAGGCGCACCGCGGCGTCGACGGCGAAGTCGGCGGTCAGCGGCATGCCGAACTGGTGGTCCTGCCGGCCGGCGAGTTCGACATATTCGGGCGAGCCGGCCAGCATGTTGAAGTCGCCCATGGCGACGAAGGCCTCGGGATGCGGCAATTCCGGCAGGCCGATCTCGGCGACGCCGGACAGCGCGCCGCCTTCGAGCGCATAGTTCAAGAGGCGCCGGCGCAGGAACTGGATCTGCCTGGTGCGTTCTACCGGGCTGCGGTGATCGAGATGGATGGAATAGAAGCGGATGAATCCCAGCGGCGTTTCGATCAGTGCCTCCAGCGCGCCGCGCTGGAAGTTCATCATCTCGAAGCTGCGGCTGCGCGGCAAAAGCAGGTTGCGCGACAGATGAATGGGCGTCTTCGACAGCATCATGTTGCCGAGCTGGAAGGTGGTGGTGATGGCGCGGCCGTTCTCGATGCGCGAGCCGATATTGGCCTCGAAATTGCTGCCATAGACGGCGAAATAGTCTGGCAGCGCCTCGCCGATCTCGGCGACCATGTCGCGCCCGCCGTTCCTGGGATTGTTGCGGGTAACCTCCTGCAGCGCGATCACATCGGCGCCGCGCACCGTGTCGGCAATGCGCGCGATGTCGTATTGCTCATCAAGACCGATGCCGTACTGGATGTTGTAGGTTACAAGCTTCATAGCAACATGTCTCCGGCCGACCCCAAGCGGCCATTGTCACAAAACGGTCTCGCCCTTGACCGCGCCTTGGTTTAGAGCAAGGCCCAAGGTTTAGAGCAATGCCGCAAGGCCAATAAAAGAAACTGCAATCCCATGAAATTTCTCGATCAAGCCAAGGTCTATGTCCGCTCCGGTGACGGGGGCGCCGGTTCGGTGTCGTTCCGGCGCGAGAAATTCATCGAGTTCGGCGGGCCGGATGGCGGCGATGGCGGCCGCGGCGGCGATGTCTGGCTGGAAGCGGTCGACGGACTGAACACCCTGATCGACTATCGCTACCAGCAGCATTTCAAGGCCAAGACCGGCGTCCATGGCATGGGCCGCAACATGACCGGCGCCAAGGGCGCCGACGTCACGCTGAAAGTGCCGGCCGGAACCCAGGTGTTCGAGGAAGACAATGAGACGCTGATCTGCGACCTCACCGTGGTCGGCCAGCGTTTCCTGCTCGCCAAGGGCGGCAATGGCGGGTTCGGCAACCAGCATTTCAAGACCTCGACCAACCAGGCGCCGCGCCGCGCCAATCCCGGCCTTCCCGGCGAAGAGCTCAACATCTGGCTGCGGTTGAAGCTGATCGCCGATGCCGGGCTGGTCGGGCTGCCCAATGCCGGCAAGTCGACTTTCCTGGCGGCGGTCACCGCGGCCAAGCCGAAGATCGCCGATTATCCGTTCACGACGCTGCATCCCGGCCTCGGCGTCGCGCGCATCGATGCGCGCGAATTCGTCATCGCCGACATTCCGGGCCTCATCGAAGGCGCGCATGAGGGCGTCGGCATTGGCGACCGTTTCCTCGGCCATGTCGAGCGCACGCGCGTTCTGCTGCACCTGGTTTCGGCGCAGGAGGAAAACCCGGGCAAGGCCTACAAGACCGTGCGCGCCGAACTTGAGGCCTATGGCCACGGCCTGACCGAAAAGGCCGAGATCCTGGCGCTCAGCCAGGTGGACACGCTCGATGCCAATGAACGCAAGAAGAAGGTCGCCTCGCTGAAGCGCGCCGCCGGCCGGGCGCCGATGCTTCTGTCCGCCGTCACCGGCGAAGGCGTGGAGGCCGTTCTGCGGGCGCTGATGACAGTGATTGCCGAGGCGCGCGCGGAGGCCGCGCCCGTGGTCGAGACGCGCTGGGAAAAGTAAGGCCATGCAGTCGCTGAAGAAATACCGGCGCATCACCGTCAAGATCGGGTCGGCGCTGCTCGTCGACCGCGCCAGCGGCCTGAAGCGCGACTGGTTGGACTCGCTCGCCGACGACATCGCGGTGCTGGCCGAGGGCGGCGCCGAAATCCTCGTCGTCTCCTCCGGCGCCATCGCGCTTGGCCGCACCATCCTTGGGCTTGGCAAGCGGGCGCTGAAGCTCGAGGAAAGCCAGGCGGCGGCAGCCGTCGGGCAGATCGCGCTCGCCGGCGCCTGGTCGGATGCGCTCGGCAGGGGCGCGCTGAAGTCAGGCCAGATTCTTCTGACCCTCGGCGATACCGAGGAGCGCCGCCGCTATCTCAATGCCCGCGCGACGATCTCGACGCTGCTCAAGATGAAGGCGGTGCCGGTCATCAATGAGAACGACACCGTCGCCACCTCCGAAATCCGCTATGGCGACAATGACCGGCTGGCGGCTCGCGTCGCCACCATGATGGGCGCCGATCTTCTGGTGCTGCTCTCCGACATTGACGGTCTCTACACGGCGCCGCCGGCGCGCGATCCCCAAGCCAGGTTCATTCCGGTGGTCGACCGCATCACGCCTGACATCGAGGCGATGGCGGGGGCTGCCGCCTCCGAACTGTCGCGCGGCGGCATGCGCACCAAGCTCGATGCCGGCAAGATCGCCACCGCCGCCGGCACGGCGATGATCATCACCTCGGGCACGCGGCTGTCGCCGCTGATGGCGATCGAGCGCGGCGAGCGCGCCACCTTCTTCCGGCCGAGCGCCAATCCGGTCAAGGGCTACAAGACATGGATCGCCGGCCAGCTCGAACCGGCCGGCCGGCTGACGGTCGACGCCGGCGCCGTCGGTGCGCTCGCATCGGGCAAATCGCTGCTGCCGGCCGGCGTCAAGCTGGTCAGCGGCAATTTCTCGCGCGGCGATACGGTGGCGATCCTGTCGCCCGACGGCCGCGAGATCGCGCGCGGGCTGGTTGCCTATGATGCCGCCGATGCCGTAAGGATCGCAGGCCTGAAGACGGCCGAGATCGAAACCGTGCTCGGCTACGAAGCGCGTTCGGCGATGATCCACCGCGATGACCTCGTGGTGAGTCACGCGGGAGGCGACATAAGCGGAGGATGAGCCATGCTTAAGCTGCATGAAAAATCCGGAGACGACACCGTGGCGCTGATGGCCGATATTGGCCGCCGCGCCCGCGCCGCTGCCCGACCGCTGGCCATCGCGACCACCGCTGCGAAGAATGCCGCGCTCCTTGCCATGGCGGACGCGATCGTCGCCCGCCAGCAGGACATTCTCGAAGCCAATGCCATCGATGTCTCGAATGGCGAGGAGTCAGGGCTGTCCGCCTCCTTCATGGACCGGCTGAAGCTCGATCCGGCGCGCATCCGCGCGATGGCCGACGGCATCCGCGAAATCGCTGAACTCAAGGATCCGGTCGGCGACGTGATCGCCGCATGGGCGCGGCCGAACGGCTTGCGAATCGAGCGCGTGCGTACGCCGCTCGGCGTCGTCGGCGTCATCTATGAGAGCCGGCCGAACGTGACGGCGGATGCCGGCGCGCTCTGCCTCAAGGCCGGCAATCCGGTGATCCTGCGCGGCGGCTCGGATTCGCTCAATTCGTCCGCCGCCATCCATGCCTGCCTGGTCGAAGGCCTGAAGGTCGCCGGCCTGCCGGAAGACGCCATCCAGCTGGTGCCGACCACCGACCGCGCCGCTGTCGGCGAGATGCTGAAGGGGCTAGGTGGTGCGCTCGACGTCATCATCCCGCGCGGCGGCAAAAGCCTGGTCGGGCGGGTGCAGAGCGAGGCGCGGGTGCCGGTCTTTGCCCATCTCGAAGGCATCTGCCATCTCTATATCGACCGCTCCGCCGATCTGGCCATGGCGGTGAAGATCGCCGTCAACGCCAAGATGCGGCGCACCGGGGTCTGCGGCGCCGCCGAAACGCTGCTGGTCGACCGTGCGGTGGCATCCACGCATCTGGTGCCGATCCTCGACGCGCTCCGCGCCGCCGGCTGCGAGATCCACGCCGATCAAGAGGTGCTGAAGATGTTTTTCGACGCCAGGCCGGCGACCGATGCCGACTGGGTGACCGAATATCTCGACGCCATCATCGCGGTGAAGCTGGTCGACGGCATCGATGGCGCGATCGAGCATATCGAGACCTTCTCCTCGCATCACACCGAGGCGATCATCGCCGAGGACGCGAAGGCCGTGGAACGGTTCTTCAACGAGATCGATTCGGCGATCCTGCTGCACAATGCCTCGACGCAATTCGCCGATGGCGGCGAGTTCGGCATGGGCGCCGAGATCGGCATCGCCACCGGCAAGATGCATGCGCGCGGCCCGGTCGGCGTCGAGCAGCTGACCTCGTTCAAATATCGCGTGCGCGGGTCGGGACAGGTGAGGCCTTGACGCTTTTTGTCGCTAGAGCGTGAGGCGATGCTGGCATCTTCCGAACCGGCGGTCCCCTCCCGTTACCTGAAGATGCCGCATGCCGAAAAAGGCCTTGCCGTCGGCCTGTTCGGCGGTTCGTTCAATCCCCCGCATGCCGGCCACGCGCTGGTCGCCGAGATTGCGCTGAGGCGCCTGGGGCTCGACCAGCTTTGGTGGATGGTGACGCCGGGCAATCCGCTGAAGAGCACCAGGGAATTGGCGCCCCTGGCCGAGCGGTTGCAACTTTCGGAGCGGATCGCCAGAAACCCGAAGATCAAGGTCACCGCCTTCGAGGCGGCGCATCATGTGCGCTACACCGCCGACACGCTGGCGCTGGTCAAGGCGCGCAATCCCGGCGTCGATTTTGTCTGGATCATGGGTGCCGACAGCCTGCGCGATTTCCATCGCTGGCAGCGCTGGCGCGAGATCGTGCTGACGTTCCCCATCGCGGTCATCGACCGGCCGGGCGCGACGCTGTCGTTCCTGTCGTCGGTCGTCGCCAAGACCTTCGACTATGCCCGCATCGACGAAGGCGACGCGCCGCTGCTCGCCCGCATGCAGGCGCCGGCCTGGACCTTCATCCATGGCCCGCGCTCGTCGCTGTCGTCGAGCGCGATCCGCAAAATGGCCAAGGGGTAGGGCCTCTCGCCAGGGGAAGAGCCGATGTTTCGGCCGCCCGGCCATGTCGTTTTTACAGCGGCGCTTGCCCGGCGGATCGGCGATGCTGACCTGACATGGCAATTCAAACCAAGACCCAACCCGCAGTCGAGCCGGAGCACGGCAGCGCGCCGACACCGCTGATCGCGATCGCCAGCGTCATCGTGTCGATGGCGCTGATCGCCATCGGCAACGGGCTGATGTTTGCCTACATCCCGGTGCGGCTCGGCGTCGAGGGCTTCGATCCGACCTGGGCGGGACTGATCGTCACCGGGCTTTCGGCGGGCGGTCTTGCCGGCTGCATCCTGACCGGGCCGCTGGTGCGCAGGGTCGGCCATGCCCGCGCCTTCATGGTGCTGTCGGCGCTGATCGCGCTTTCCAACGCGGCCATCGGCGCCGGCCCGCATCCCCTGCTGTGGATCGGTGCGCGCGCACTCTACGGCTTCGCCATATGCGGCCTGTTCATCGTCGCGCAGAGCTGGCTGAACGATGCCGTGGCCAACGCCATACGCGGCCGGGTGATGGCCTTTTTCTACGTCGCCTATGTCGCCGGGCTCGGCGTCGGCTATGCGACGCTGGCGCTGGTCGACATCAAGACCGCGGACGCGCCCTTGATCGGCATCGCCTTCACCGCCCTGTCGATCCTGCCGGTCGGCATGACACGGCTGGCGCAGCCGCCGGCGCCGCAGGCCGCTTCGGTGGCGCTGCGCCGGGCCTGGCGGATTTCGCCGGTCGGCGTTGCCGGCATGCTGGCGGTCGGCGGCCTGTCGATGTCGATTTCCGGTTTCGCGCCGATCCATGCCACGGCCAAGGGCTATAGCCAGGCCGATGTGGCATTGCTGCTTTCGGTGATGCCGCTTGGCACGCTGATCCTGCAGCTTCCCTTCGGCTGGATTTCCGACCGCACCGATCGCCGCTATGTGCTAATCGGGGCATCCGCGCTTGCCGCGCTGGCCGGCATGTTGGCGCTGGGTTTCGACGGCGGTGCGCTGCCGGCGCTGCTGGTGATTTATGTCTTGTGGGACGGCGCCTCGGAATCGATCTATTCGCTGTCCAGCGCGCATGCCGCCGACCGCGCCGGCAAGGACGACATGGTGGCACTGTCCAGTTCGCTGTTGTTCGCCTGGTCTCTGGCCGGCTTTGTGGTGCCGGGTATCGTGACGGCGCTGTCGGCGGTCTTCGGCACGCAGGCCTTCATCTATGTGGCTGTCGTCATCGCCTGCGCCTTCTGCCTCTTCGTGCTGTTGCGCGTGTTCACCACGCAGGCGGCCACCGAGACCGGCAGCTTCGCACCGATGACGGCGCAGGCGCCCCTGCCGGTGGAACTCGCCTATGCGCCGGACGAGCCCGCAGGCCGGGCCAAGGACTGAGAAGCATTTCCGCAACTGCTTACTGCTTGCGGGCCTCCGGCGCCGGCGCTTCCGGCGGCGGCAGCGGGATGGAGATGCCCTCCGCGTCGAAAGCCTGCTTTGCGCGCTTCGTCATGTCGATGTTCGTGGAAAAGTAGTCGGCCGCCGCGGTCCAATAGCGCAAGGTAAGCGAGACGGTCGTATCGCCGAGGCTGGCCACGAAGGCGACCGGCGCCGGCTCGCGACGGATGCGCTTCTCGGCGCCGGCAATGGCAAGCAATGTCTTCTGGGCGCCGTCGATGTCGTTCCACGAACCGATGCTCAAGCTGATGTCGGCGCGGCGTACGCCGTTGCGCGAAAAATTGCGCACCGGCTGGTTCCACAGCGTCGAATTGGGCGCCAGTATGTAGACGCCGTCGGCGGTCCTGAGCCTGGTGGCGAACAGGCCGATCTCCTCGATCGAACCTGAAATGGCGCCGACCTCGACGGATTCGCCTATGCGAAACGGCCGCAGCGCCAGCAACATGATGCCGGCGGCGATGTTCTGCAGCGTGCCTTGCAGCGCCAGGCCGATGGCAAGGCCGATGGCGCCGATCGCGGCGATGATCGAGGCGGTCTGCACGCCAAACTGGCCGAGCGCCATGATGACGACCAGGATCAGGATGGCGTAGCGGACGATCTTGGAAAAGAAATGCCGCAGCGTCGCGTCGAAACCATGGATATGGCCGAGACCGGCAAAAATCGAGCGCTCGGCGAGGCCGGCGACGATGTAGCCGACCACCAGAAGGATGATGGCGCCGATGGCCGAGAAGGAATAGGAGACGATCAGCGTACTGAGCTGCGCCAGGCCGGCCTGGACGGTGAGAAGGGTGTCTTGCGGGTCGATCGGCATGGCGGGATTCCGGTTGGTCGGTCAGCCGATAACCGCTGCGCGACGGCTGGGTTCCGATCTTTTTGCCTCTCGCATGGAACAACCGGGCAACCGGCGAGTTCGCGTGAGTTGCGGCTGCGTCTTGAAACTGTCAGGGAACTCTGCCTATCTAAGTGGTGTCACCTGCTTTTGGGGGTGATTTGGTTGTTCTTGCTGCGAAAGGAAATACACTGAGAACAGCACTGCGGAAGAAGGCCGACATCGTGCCTTCGCCGGCCGGGATCAGCGTAAACGACGCCGTGTCCCGCGCCATCAACACAGTCCTTGCCAGTCTGGAAGACTCCAAGGCCGAAAATATCGTCTCAATCGACATTCAGGGGAAATCGAGCCTCGGCGACTACATGGTCGTCGCGTCGGGCCGATCGCACCGTCATGTCTCGGCTGTCGCCGACCATCTCCTCAAGGCGCTCAAGGATGCCGGCCTCGGCACGGCGCGCGTGGAGGGGCTGTCAGGCGCCGACTGGGTCCTGATCGATTCGGGCGACATCATCGTCCATGTCTTCCGCCCCGAAGTCCGCGAATTCTACAATCTTGAAAAGATGTGGCAGGCGCCGGATCTCGAGGAAGAGACCCTCCACTAAGCCGCCTTTGTTTTGATGCATGTCATTGCCCAAACCGATTCCCACTTTTGGGTGACATGCATTAGCGGCTTATAGAGGCGAGGATGAAGATTTCAGTTCATGCCGTGGGCCGAATGAAAGCCGGCCCCGAGCGGGAGTTGGCCGACCGCTATTTCGAGCGCTTCGCCAAGAGCGGGCCGGGGGTCGGGCTCGAATTCGCCGGGATTACCGAGATCGCCGAGGGCCGCTCGCAGAGCGCTGTCGAGCGCCAGCGCGACGAGGGCTCGCGACTGCAGGCGCAGCTGCAGCCGGGCACGGCGCTGATCCTGCTCGATGAGCGCGGCAAGAGCCTTTCCTCGCAGGATTTGGCCAATCGCATCGGACAGTTGCGCGACGGCGGGCGCAAGGCGCTGGTGCTGGCCATAGGCGGCGCCGACGGCCACGATCCGCCGCTGCGCGACCAAGCCGACCTGGTGCTGTCGTTCGGTGCGCTGACCTGGCCGCATCAGCTGGTGCGGGTGATGCTGGGGGAGCAGCTCTATCGGGTGGCGACGATCCTTTCCGGCCACCCCTATCATCGCGCGTGAGCCTGCCGCTAAAGTTGCCGCCAGCGGTGATTCGTCGCCCATTGCCCGGATTTCCGCCCCAATGCCGAGCTAGATTCAAAATCTGTGGTTTTGATGCATGTCCATGCCCAAAACGGGGACCACCTTGGCCAACATCCATTCGGGGGCGGGGTCGTCAAACATGGTTGATGATTCGTTAACGAAGCCGCGGATAGTATAGATCGCGAATGTCTGAAGGCTGGAAATCGACACCGGGTCCAACAGGGGGCTCCTGGCGCGCGCGCTGCGGCATCGCGGTGGCGGCTGTGCTCCTGTCGTTCCATGGCGCCTGGGCCGAAAATACGCTCGACATGGCGCCCGATCCGGACCAGAGCCGCGCCGAATACGAGCACGTTTCCAAGGAAATAACGCTGTCGTCGGAACGGCTTGCCAAGCTCGCCGCCGATATTGCCGCGGTCAAGAAGGACCATGCCTCGATCACCGCCGCGCTGATCCAGTCGGCGATGACCGAGCAGAAGCTCGGCCAGGATATCGAGGATATCGGCGCCAAGCTGGAAGGGCTGAAGGACCAGCAGCAGAAAATCCGCGCCTCGCTCGTGGCGCGGCGCGACGTGCTGGCCGAAGTTCTGGGCGCACTGCAGCGCATGGGGCTCAACCCGCCGCCGGCGATCCTGGTCAAGCCGGAGGACGCGCTGTCGTCGGTGCGCAGCGCCATCCTGCTCGGCGCCGTGGTGCCGGAATTGCGCCAGCAGACCGACAGCCTGCTGGCCGACCTCAAGGAGCAGACCCGGGTGACGGCCTCGATCGAGGCCGAGCGGGCGCGGCTGACGGAAGCGGTCGGCGAGCAGGTGGCGGAAAAGAAGCGGCTCGGCATGCTGCTGGAAGCCAAGCAGAAGCTGGAGAACGATACACAGGCACAAATGGCTGCCGAACAGCAGCGTTCCGAACAGTTGGCGGCCAAAGCCTCCAGCCTGAAGGAGCTGATCGCCTCGCTCGAAGCGCAAGCCGACAAGGCCCGCAAGGCCGCGGATGCCGCAAAGGCAGCCGCCGCGAGCCAGCCGGGTGACGTTCAGACCAGTGATGGAAGCGATGGCGGCGACAAAACGGCATCGCTGGCGTCACTGCCGGTTCCCGAAGGCAACCGGCTCACCGCGACGGCCCCCTTCTCGGCGCTGCAGGGGCAGATCGCCCTACCGGTCACCGGCCGCATCAAACGCCGGTTTGGCGCGGACGACGGTAACGGCGCGGTGATGCTTGGTGACATGCTTGCGACACAATCGGGAGCCATCGTCACCGCTCCGGCGGATGGGAATGTGCTTTATGCGGGGCCGTTTCGCTCTTATGGTCAACTCTTGATCCTCAATGCCGGCGACGGTTATCATGTCGTTCTGGCGGGGATGAGCAGAATCAGCGTCGTGACTGGCCAGTCAGTGCTCGCAGGAGAGCCGGTCGGTGCGATGGGAGAAGCCCGGGTGGCAAGCACCTCGGTTTCGAAGAATGGAAATGCCACGCCGGAACTCTACGTCGAGTTCCGCAAGGATGGAAAACCCGTCGATCCGGCCCCATGGTGGGCGGACCGTTTTTCTGGAAGGACGTGAAATGATGCGGAAACTGTCGCTTCTGTTTGCCGGTGCGCTGATGGGCGCATCCGCCATGAGCCTTGTCTATGGTGCTCCTGGCTCCTCGGCGAACGCTGCGGGATCGGAGACCTACAAGCAGCTGGCGATCTTCGGCGACATCTTCGAGCGGGTGCGGGCACAATATGTCACGCCGCCCGACGACAAGTCGCTGGTCGAGAACGCCATCAACGGCATGCTTTCCTCTCTCGATCCGCACTCCTCCTACATGAATGCCGAACAGGCGCAGGACATGCGCGTGCAGACCAAGGGCGAGTTCGGCGGCCTCGGCATCGAGGTCACCATGGAGAACGACCTGGTCAAGGTGATCACGCCGATCGACGATACGCCCGCTGCCAAGGCCGGCGTGCTGGCCGGCGACTACATCGCCAAGATCGACGGTGAAGAGGTTCGCGGCCTGACGCTCAACGACGCGGTCGACAAGATGCGCGGCCTGGTCAACACGCCGATCAAGCTCACCATCCTGCGCCAGGGCGCCGACAAGCCGATCGAACTGACGGTGGTGCGCGACATCATCAAGGTCAAGGCGGTCAAGTTCCGGGTCGAGAACGACATCGGCTACATGAAGATCACCTCCTTCACCGAAAAGACCTATGACGACCTCGAGAACGCCATCGACACCATCAAGAAGCAGGTGCCGGACGACAAGCTCAAGGGCTATGTGCTCGACCTACGCCTCAATCCGGGTGGTCTGCTCGACCAGGCGGTGAGCGTGTCCGACGCCTTCCTGAAGCGCGGCGAGATCGTCTCGACGCGCGGCCGCGATCCGAAGGACGTCACCCGCTTCGACGCCAAGCCGAAGCAGACCGACGACATCAACGGCAAGCCGATGATCGTGCTCGTCAATGGCGGCTCGGCCAGTGCGTCCGAAATCGTCGCCGGCGCCTTGCAGGATCTGCGTCGCGTCACGGTGGTGGGCACGCAGTCCTTCGGCAAGGGTTCGGTGCAGACCATCATTCCGCTCGGCGAGAATGGCGCGCTGCGGCTGACGACGGCGCTCTATTACACGCCGTCGGGCAAGTCGATCCAGGGCAAGGGCATCACGCCCGACATCAAGGTCGACCAGCCGCTGCCGCCGGAACTGCAGGGCAGGGACCTGACGCGCGGTGAGTCCGATCTCAAGGGCCACATCAAGGGCGCCGACGAGAGCAAGACCGGCTCGGGCTCGGCAGCCTATGTGCCGCCGGATCCGAAGGACGATCTGCAGCTGATCTTTGCCGAGCAGCTGCTGCGCGGCGAAAAGACCGATCCGGCCTTTCCGCCCAATCCGGAAAAGGCCGTGCTCAACCAGTAACGGTTTGGTCGGCCAGGTCTGGCCGCCCGAACGAAGCAATGCGATGCTGCCGGGACCGAAAGGTTCCGGCAGTTTGATTCGGGGAGGCAAGACCAGGCCTCCGGATGCGGCGCCAGGGGTGCGCCAAGGTTGATGAATGCGCGCATGTCGCCGAAGGGGTCGCCTTCGCAACCATGCGCTCCGGGGACAGGGCTTGGCTGACATCGGCAAGGACATCGAACGCCCGCTTGGACAGACCGTCCGGGCGCCGCGCGCCGTCGGCAAGGTCAGCGCGGGCATTGTCGCAGCAAGCGTCGTCGTGCTGGCGGTGGTTGGCGTCTCGGCCGCGATCGCGCTCCGGGAAAAGCCGTTTCGCAAGCCGCAAGAGGTCGCCGTTTCGACGCCGAAAGTGACGGCTGCGGCCGCGCCCGCCGCCGCGCCACCCCCTCTTGCCCCGGTCGCGGCGCCAAAGGTCGAAACGCCGTCCAAGATCGGTGGCCCCCAGATCATCCATGTGCAGAAGGAGGAGGGCGATGGTCCGCCGCAGGCCGCTATCGTCATCCGCGATCCGTCTAGCATCGGGCAGAACCTGAAGATCGCGCATCTTCCCGACAAGGCGCTGATCGAAGCCAGCGACACCGGACCCTTGCCGATACGCTCCGCCGATGGAAGGCGGCCGTTCGATGTCTATGCACGGCCGTGGTCTGGCGCGCGCGGGGCGCGGGTGGCGATCGTCATCGGCGGGCTGGCCGTCTCGCAGACCGGCACCCAGGCAGCGATCGCCAAGCTGCCTCCTGAAGTGACGCTGGCCTTCGCGCCGCAAGGCAACAGCATCGGCCGCTGGATGCAGGCCGCCCGGCAGGGCGGCCACGAGATCGTCATGCAGGTGCCGCTCGAACCGTTCGACTATCCCAACGTCAACCCCGGCCGCAACACGCTGACCGTGGCGGCGAGCGCGGAGGAGAACCTCAAGAATCTGCACTGGGCGCTGTCGCGGACGACGAACTATACCGGTGTCATGAACTATATGGGCGCGCGTTTCTCCGCCGACCCGGCGGCGATGGAGCCGTTCATGGCCGAACTCGGCAAACGGGGGCTTGCCTATATAGACGACGGCTCGTCGGCGCGCAGCCTGGCGCCAGACCTGGCGCTGAAGGACGGCGTGCCCTTCGTCGCCGGCGACACGGCGATCGACGCGGTGCAGGATCGCGGCGCCATCCTGAAAAAACTCGACAGTCTCGAAGCCACGGCGCGGGCCAAGGGCACTGCCGTCGGCATCGGCTCGGCCTTCGATCTCACGGTCGACATCGTCTCATCCTGGATTGCCGAGGCCAAGAAGCGCGGCATCGAGATCGTGCCGATTTCAGCGGTGGCGATCGATCCGCAAAAGGGTTAGCCATCGCAAGATGGCTGGAGAGACTGACTGATGCCGAAGACGAAAATAGTCGACCGCGAAACGCTGCCCTACCGTCCCTGTGTCGGACTAATGATCCTAAATGGCGAAGGCCTGGTCTGGGTCGGGCATCGCATTGCCGAACCCGATAGCGAGTTCGCCGGCACGACGCAGCTCTGGCAGATGCCGCAAGGCGGCATCGACAAGGGTGAGGAGCCGCTGCAGGCGGCCGAGCGCGAGCTTTATGAGGAGACCGGCATGCGCAGCGTCTCGCTGCTCGCCGAGGCGCCGGACTGGATCAACTACGACCTGCCCGACCACCTCGTCGGCATTGCCTTCAAGGGCCGGTATCGCGGCCAGACGCAGAGATGGTTCGCCTTCCGCTTTCATGGCGAGAGCAGCGAGATCCAGATCAATCCGCCGCCGGGCGGCCACACCGCCGAATTCGACAAATGGTCGTGGCGGCCGATGCAGGATCTGCCCGACCTGATCGTCCCGTTCAAGCGCAAGGTCTATGAAGAGGTGGTGGCGGCGTTCAGTCACCTGGCGCGGTAGTCGCGCGTCGAGGTTGCCGCGCCGGTGCGGGGGTCGTATGGATGGCCGATGCAATGAGGGTCGCCATGAACGACGCCGTCAACCCGACTGCTGCGAAAACCGTCACCGGTTGGCCGGTCAGCGAGGCGGCGGCCGGCGCGATCCTGACGATCGATCTCGGCGCGATCCGTGAAAACTACCGACGGCTGAAGGCGCGGCTGGGCGGCGTGGCCTGCGCCGGCGTGGTCAAGGCCAATGGCTATGGCCTTGGCGCGGCGCAGGTGGCGGCGGCACTGACCCGGGAAGGCTGCGACATCTTCTTCGTCGCGCTGCTGGCCGAAGGCATCGCGCTGCGCAAGGCGATCGGGACCGGACCCGACATCTACGTGCTGAACGGACTGCCGCCTGGCTCCGAGCCGGAAGCAGTGGCGGCTGGGCTTTGCGCCGTCATCAACAGCGGTGCGCAGTTGAAAGCCTGGCGCGCGGCGGCGCATGGCGCCGGTCGCCGGTTGCCCGCCGCCATCCAGGTCGACAGCGGCATGTCGCGGCTCGGCATGGCACCGGCCGAAGTCGAGGCGCTGGGCGGGGAGAGCCGTGCGTTCGACGGCATCGACGTCAGATATATTATGAGCCATCTGGCCTGCGCCGACGAGCCGCGCCATCCGGCCAACGAACAGCAGAGGCTGGCCTTTGAGCGGCTGCGCGCGATGCTGCCTCGGGCGTCTGCCTCGCTCGCCAACTCCTCCGGCATCTTTCTCGGGCCATCTTACCATCACGATCTCGCTCGACCGGGAGCGGCGCTCTACGGCATCAACCCGACGCCGGGCGAACCCAATCCGATGCTGCCCGTGGTGCGGCTGCAGGCCAAGGTGGCGCAGACGCGCCGCGTCGAAAAGGGCGCCGGCATCGGTTATGGCCACAGCTATCACGCGGACGGCCCGCTGAGCCTGGCGACGATTTCGTTCGGCTATGCCGATGGCTGGCTGCGCCGCTCCGCTTCGGCCGCCTGGTTCGAAGGCGTGCGCCTGCCTTTCCTCGGGCGTGTGTCGATGGATTCGATCATTCTCGACATGTCCGCCGTGCCGCCCGGCAGGCTGCGCGAGGGCGATCTGGTCGAGCTGCTCGGTCCCTCGCAGAGCGTCGACGATGCCGCCGGCCATGCCGGCACCATCGGCTATGAAATCCTGGCCAGCCTCGGCCCGCGGTTTCACCGCCACTATGTCGGCGGCTGAGCGGTTTGGCCGCGCTTGACAAGCAGGCGCCTGTCGGCAAGGTTCGGGGCATGAGCAACCTCGCTTACATTAGAACCTTGTTCAGGGTCTGCCCGATCGCGGGATCGTAGCCCCGACGCGGCCGCCTATTGGCGTCCGTCCGTATCGGGGCATCCATACATCCAGAACCGCCATCAAGCTGTACAGCCCTCTCGGCTGCCGGCTTTTCATCACGTACCGCCGTCAGCGCGGCGGCAGGCGCGCATCCGTTCGATGCGCCGATCCATGAGGTTTGCCATGCAACATGCAACAGGACAGCGTCCATCGAGCCGGATTCTGATCAGCGACACCGACCATGACAGGTTGACCGGGCTGGCGAGAGCCTTGCTCGACCGTGCCCCCGAGACGGCCGAGGAGCTGCTCTTCGAAATGGACCGCGCCGTGGTCACGGACGCGGCGGCGATGCCGGCCGACGTGGTGCGTATGGGTTCGATCGTAACAGTCCGCGGAGAAGGTGGGGAGACCCAGCGCATCATGCTTGTCTATCCCGGCGAAGCCGACATTGCCGAAAACAGGATCTCGGTGCTGACGCCGATGGGCACGGCGCTCATCGGGGCGTCGGCCGGGCAGGCGGTGTGTTGGAGCAGCCGTGGCGGCCGTGAACTGTCGGTGACCGTCGAGGCCGTCGACACGCCGGCCTCCGGCCCGCAGCGGCGCTGATCGTGGAGGCGGCGATGAAGAGCACGAATTTTTGTCTGACGACGAAGGACCGCGCCGTCCTCGAAGTCATGCTGGAGCGCCGGCGTGCATTCGCGGATCCGATCGTGCACATGCTCGAACACAAGCTTTCAAGCGCCGCTGTCGTGCCGATCGGTGCGGTCGGCCCCGATATCGTCACGCTGAACAGCAGGGTGGTGTTCAGCATCGATGCCGGCCACGCCGAGACGCGCACCCTGGTGCAGAACGAGGTGCGCGGACCGGTCGGCTCCAGCCTGTCGGTGGCAACCAGGCGAGGGCTGTGCATGCTTGGCATGGCGCAGGGCCAGACCGCTTCGATCGAGCACGCCGACGGCCGGCGAGAGTCGATCCTGATCAAGGCCGTGCTCTACCAGCCGGAGGCTGCCCGGCGCGCGGTCAGGCAGAAAGACCGGGCCGACGGGCGGCGACCGCATGGGCTCACTCTCGTCTACAGCGCGCCAGACGATTGGCGGCCTCTTGGCGAGACGGCCGGAATGCGGCAGACAGAAGACGACGACCCCGGTCCCTCGGCGGCGTGAATGGGCAACAGCGCATGGTTCTCGAAAATCGGCATCGATTTTCATTGGGGATCATGCGCAAATCGAGAAATGCGGTCGCGTCCACGGGCGTCCTGAGGACGCGCGGCGCGACAAGGAGTGAACGATGCAGATCATGGTGCTGGGCGGCGGCGTCATCGGGGTGACCACGGCCTATTATCTTGCCGAGGCCGGCCACGAGGTGACGGTGCTGGACCGCCAGAAAGGCCCGGCGCTGGAAACCAGTTTCGCCAATGCCGGCGAGATTTCGCCCGGCTATGCCTCGCCCTGGGCCGGGCCCGGCATTCCGCTCAAGGCGATCAAATGGCTGTTGATGAAGCATGGGCCATTGGTGGTGCGGCCGGCCTTCGATCCGCATATGTGGACCTGGCTGGTCAAGATGCTGCGTAACTGCACCGCGGAGCGCTATGCCATCAACAAGTCGCGCATGGTGCCGCTGGCCGAATACAGCCGCGACACGCTGAAGGCGCTGCGCGAGGCGACCGGCATCACTTATGACGAGCGCACCCAGGGCACGCTGCAGCTGTTTCGCACGCAAAAGCAGCTCGACGGCACCGGCGGCGATGTCGAGGTGCTGAAGAAATATGGCGTGCCCTACGAGATCCTCGACCAGGACGGCTGCATCGCGGCTGAGCCGGCGCTGGCCGGCGTGCGCGAGAAATTCGTCGGCGGGCTGAGGCTGCCGCATGACGAGACCGGCGACTGCAAGATGTTCACCGAGAAACTGGCCGAGCTCTGCGTGGCGCGCGGCGTCAAGTTCGAATACGACACGACGATCTGGCGTGTCCTCCGCAGCCGCAACCGCATCGCCAATCTCAGCACCAGCAAGGGGTTCAAGGCCTCCGAAGCCTATGTGATGGCGCTGGGCAGCTACTCGGCCGGCTTCATGCGCCGGATGAAACGGTCTATCCCGGTCTATCCGGTCAAGGGCTATTCGATCACCGTGCCGATCAAGGATGCCACCCTGGCGCCGGTGTCGACCGTGATGGACGAAACCTACAAGGTGGCGATCACACGGCTGGGTGACCGCATCCGCGTCGGCGGCACGGCCGAGATTTCAGGCTTCGACCTCAGGCTGCATGAATCGCGGCGGCGCACGCTCGAACATTCGGTTGGCGATCTCTTTCCGGGCGCCGGCGCCATGCGCGAGGCGACCTTCTGGTGCGGCCTGCGGCCGATGACGCCGGATGGGCCGCCGCTGATCGGCCGCACCGAGCTTTCCAATCTCTTCCTCAACACCGGCCATGGCACGCTCGGCTGGACCATGGCCTGCGGCTCGGCCAAGGTGCTGGCCGACATCATGTCGAACAAGGTGCCGGACATCGATGCCCGAGCGCTGGCGCAGGAGCGCTACCTGAAATAGGTGCGGGAAGATCAGAACGCCTGCCGGACCCAGGCTCCGTCGAACAGCAGCCGATAGGCCCATGGGATCGTCACGTTGCTGGAAACCGGGTTCGAATGGGCGAGATAGTCGTCATAGATCGGTTTCATCCTGGCGTAGAAGGCGGGATCGAGCACCATCATGCCGTTCTCCGAATCGTGGAAGAAGCTGCGGTTGTTGAGGTTGACCGAGGAAATGGCGACCAGCCTTTCGTCGATCATCATGATCTTGGAATGCAGCACCACGTCGGGCGCCTTGAACTCGCGGATGTTGATGCGGTCGCCATACTTCTCGACGAACAGCTTGTTGAGCGCGGTGAGGAACTTGCCGCCAATGTCGCCCTTGAGGTCGATGCGGCCGACAATGTCGATCTTGACGCCGCGGGCGAGCGCCCGGTCAAAGGCCTGGGCGAGGCTAGGCGTCAGATTGAGGTAGGGGTTGACGATCTGAATATGCTGCCGGGCGGCGTCGACCAGCTCGACGAAATAGTCCTCCAGCGCATGGTCGTCCTCATAGGGCACCGAGATGAAATGCCGGGCATTGCCCCGGGGGCGGCCATCTCCACGAACCGGGATGGAGAAGGGGCGTGCCAGATTGGTGTCGGCGTCGCGCAACCATATCGTCGACAGATGCGCGGCGAGCGTCTCGACCGTCGCTTGGTCGGCGAACTCGATGTCGAAGTCGCTCCAGTTCGAATAGTAGTTCAGCGAAAAGCCGTCGGTCTTGCCGTATTGCTGCAGGTCCGGATAGCGCGACAGGTCGATCGGACTATGGAACAGGAAGCCGTCATGGATATTGCGGCCGCCGATGATGACGCGCGAGCGCGCTGGGTCCACAGCCAGCGTCGCCAGCATCTTGATATGATGGGTTTTGTGCATCTGTGAAATCTGCTCGTCGATCGGCGCGCCATGGTCGGCGCGCCAGCGGTATTCCTGCAATTCGACATTGGGGAACTCCGCCGCCAGCCGGTGCAGCATGGCGTCGTCCTTTTCGCGCTCCAGCACGTCGGTGATCAGAATGCGCACCTTGGTGCCAAGGGCGGCATGATGGCGGATCAGCCGCTCGATGACGCGGCCGGAAAAGTCGGCCTTGAATTCGAGCGAGGACAGATAGATCAGCTTCAGCCTTGGTGCCCTGGAGAAATCCAGCGGCAGTTCCGGATCGCCTTTGTCTATTGCGGCATCGGATAGCGGCGCGCCCATCAGCGCCTCGACCTTGGCGTTGAAGCCGTCGCGCGACTTGCGCAGCAGCCTGGGCTCGCCGATCGGCAGGGCGCAGGTCTGCGACAGCCAGCGGCTGGCATAGAAGGCGCGCTCGAGCGCGTCGAGGCCGGCGCTGTCGGGGATCGGGCAGCGCTCATAGCGGCTGTCGAAGCTGGCGAGAGCCGGATCTGCGGTCTCTTCGCGGCGGATGGTGAGCGGAGCCCCGGCCGGGACAAGGCTGGAGCGGATCCTTGCCGTGCAGCGGTTCAGGCTGTCGCTTGGAAACAGGCTGACGGTGTCGTCCTCGCCCGCCAGGCGGAAGCGAGATGCCGTGCCGGCCGCGATGGTGCGCGAGACGCCGGCGGTGCGGATCGCCAATGCGCTGTCGCAGGTGGCCTCGATCTCGGCTGGCTGCTCGCCGACCTGGCGCACGACGATCTCGACGCTGCGCGCCTGCAGGCCGGAGAAATCGAAACTCTTGGGGGCCGAGGGCCGCGCCGCCGCGTCGATGTAGAGCGTCTGCCGCGACACCCGCCAGCGTCCGTCGAAATGGCCCTCGCCGCTCCCGCCATTGGCCGGCGGCAGATGCGCCCTGGCGAGCGGGCCGGCGAGTTGCTGCAGCGTCGAATAGGTCGCCTGGAAGTCGCCGTTCTGCACATCGCGGCGGTTGCGCCCGAACGGGCCGGTGCCGTTGGCGCGATCCATGGCGCCGAGCTGATTGTGGGCAAGCAGCGCCAGGAAGCGCCTTTCGTAGTCGCTGGCGCCGGCATCGCCAAAAAACTGCGACGCCGCGACCTGCGGCCCGGGCGTGCTGGCCGACAGCGACGGCCGCGCGCAGGCCGCCTGTCCCGGCAGGAGATCGCAGGCATTGCGGCCAAAGCCGACACAACCGGCAAGGGCGGTCAACCCGATGAGGGCAAGGATGATAAATGCGTGGCGATTCACCCGGTGGCTCCGGCCTTCATGGCGCTCAACTGTGCCGGGTCGCGCGGCGGCATGAAGCCCTGGGGAAACACCTTGCAGACGGGAATGGCGAAGGTAGCGATCAGCAATTGCGCCTCGCCGCGAATCTTGCGTGGCGCCGTCTTGTCGTCACGGATTGCCCTGGCGGAGGCGACAAGTGCGCCGTCGCAGTCGCAATGATTGTGGCGGGCGATGTAGCAGGCGTCGTGGGTCTGGCACACCGCGTCGAGGCGGTCGACCGGCCGGGCCGAGAGATCGCCGGTGCGGGTGCCGGGGCCGCAATAATTGCCGAAGACGAAGGGCGAGGGGCGCGCCATGGCGTAGCGGATCGGCTTGGGCAATTCGGCTTCCGGCACTTTTGTCCACGGGTTGGCGCAGGCCGAAACGAAAACCAGCGGCAGGATGGCAAGAACGGCTCGCATTTTTTCCGCGCCAGCTTTCTGAACGATTCCCCACCGGCGGCCCTGCTTCGTGGCCGGCGACCGCATGCCTGATGCCACACTGGCCGGTTTTGTGGCAAGGAAAAGGCGTCGTCGATCGCCCGATCGTGATATATCGTGGCGGCACAAGCTCATGGCGCTAACTGCGCCTGACATTCGCGAGCGGTAATGCGTATCTGCTTCCTGGTCACGGTCGTTGGATTTCTGTTTTGCGCAACAGCGGCCATTGCTGCCGATAAGACCGTCCACGACCGGGAGAATGGGTTTGCACTGACCTTTCCACAAGAATGGATCACTGAGCCGCCTTCCGGCGAAGCGATGCGGCTGAGCGTTCAATCCTCCGATCAGGCTCTTACTTGCATGGTGTCGGCCTCGCTCTACGATGCATCCGCACCGGGGTCTCCCCCGGATCCACGCAAGTTCATCGAGGGCTGGTCCATGGAAACATGGAAGAAGATGATGGGCAAATCGTTCAGCACAGCCGATTTCAGCAATGACAAGCTTGCGAGGTTTCCCGATGGCTATCCTGTGCGACTTGCTGATCTGGATTTTACGGTTATCGATAACGATGTCCGCCTGCACGGCCATTCCAGATTTGCGTTTTCGTTGCGGGGAGCGCGCTATGGCTATGTCAATTGCAGCGTGATGGGCGAGAGCGCGGAGCAGGTGGAGCAGATGTGGGCGCCGCTGGCGAACAAGGCCGAACGTGTGGTGAATTCGTTCGTTCTCGACTCGCCTTGAACAGCGCATTGCGTCTACCGGTTTGCGAAATCAGGTAAAGAGGCCCCGCTCCCGCTCCACTGCCTTGGTGATGAAGCCGGCGACAAGCTGGACGCGGCGCAGGGGTCGCACCGATTCATGATAGACCAGCCAGTAGGCGCGGCGGATGGGCGCCACCACATCGACGGCCACCAGTTCAGGCATCGAACGCGCGACGAAGGTGTGCAGGATGCCGATGCCGGCGCCCGAGCGTACCGCTTCGGCCTGGCCGAGCGCCGAGGAGATGGCGAAGCTGGTGCGCCAGTCGGCGCTGAATTCGGCCGCGTAATCGAGCGAAGGGCTGACGATGAGATCCGGCACATAGCCGATGAGCGTGTGCCGGCCGAGTTCGGCCGCTGTCTTGGGCAGGCCATTGGCATCGGCGTAGGCGCGCGAGGCAAACAGGCCGAGCGAATAATCGACCAGCTTGCCCGCCACCAGACGGCCTTCCGTCGGCCGCTCGACGGTGATGGCGATGTCGGCCTCGCGCCGCGACAGGGAGAAGGAGCGCGGCACCGGCACGAGCTGGATCGTCAGCTCGCGATGCAGCGCGGTCAGTTCGCCGAGGCGCCTGGCCAGGAAGGCGACGCCAAAACCGTCCGGCGCGCCAATGCGCACGGTGCCGGAGATATCGTCGCCTTCGCCCGAAATGGTCGAGCGCGCGGCGATCATGTCGCCCTCCATGCGCTCGGCAATGTCGAGGAAGCGCTCGCCGGCCGGCGTCAGTTCGCTGCCGGTGGTCAGCCGGCGGAAGAGCTTCGTGCGCAATGCATCCTCGAGTGCGGCGATGCGGCGCGAGACGGTGGCGTGGTTGAGCTCCAGCCGCCTGGCGGCGCCAAGGATCTGGCCGGCGCGCGCCACGGCGAGGAAGATGCGGACGTCATCCCAGTTCATGGGCATCCCCAGGAGATATCTTGTTGTCGGTCATTTGCGAGAATTGATGCTCGCTCGTCAATCGATATCTAATTTTCGCACAACGGTTGCGTTCTCCCTCGCGTTGCCTTCGCCACCGCAAAGGCGGACAATGCGCCATCACAACAAGGGAGAGACATCATGATCGAATACGGTCATTTCATCGGCGGCAAGCGTGTCGCCGGCACCAGCGGCCGCAAGCAGGACGTCATGCAGCCGATGGACGGCTCCGTGCGCGGCACCGTGGCGCTGGCCTCGCAGGCGGAACTTCGCGCGGCGGTCGAGAACGCCAAGGCGGCGCAGCCGAAATGGGCCGCCACCAACCCGCAGCGCCGCGTGCGCGTCTTGATGAAATTCCTCGAACTGGTCGCCCGCGACTATGACGAACTGGCCGACATACTGGCGCGCGAGCACGGCAAGACCATCGCCGACGCCAAGGGCGATATCCAGCGCGGCCTCGAAGTGGTGGAAGTCTGCATCGGCGCGCCGCACATGATGAAGGGCGAATTCACCGATGGCGCCGGCCCCGGCATCGACGTCTATTCGATGCGCCAGCCGCTCGGCGTCGTCGCCGGCATCACGCCGTTCAACTTCCCGGCGATGATCCCGCTGTGGAAGATCGCCCCGGCGATCGCTTGCGGCAATGCCTTCATCCTGAAGCCGTCGGAGCGCGATCCGGGCGTGCCGATCCGCATCGCCGAACTCTTCCTCGAGGCCGGCCTGCCGGCTGGCATCCTCAACGTAGTCAACGGCGACAAGGAAGTCGTCGACGCCATCCTCGACGATCCCGACATCAAGGCCGTCGGCTTTGTCGGCTCGACGCCGATCGCCCATTACATCTATTCGCGCGGTACCGCGGCCGGCAAGCGCGTCCAGTGCTTCGGCGGCGCCAAGAACCACATGATCATCATGCCCGACGCCGACATGGACCAGACCGTCGACGCGCTGATCGGCGCCGGCTACGGCTCGGCCGGCGAGCGCTGCATGGCGATCTCGGTGGCCGTCCCGGTCGGCAACGACACCGCCAACCGGCTGATGGAAAAGCTGATCCCGCGCGTCGAGAGCCTGAAGGTCGGTCCGTCGACGGATTCGGCGGCCGATTTCGGCCCGCTGGTGACCGCGCAGGCGCTGGAGCGCGTGAAGGGTTACGTCGACACCGGCGTCAAGGAAGGCGCCAAACTGGTCGTCGATGGCCGCGGCTTCAAGATGCAGGGCTATGAGAACGGCTACTATATGGGCGGCTGCCTGTTCGACAACGTCACGGCGGACATGCGCATCTACAAGGAAGAGATCTTCGGACCGGTGCTCTCAGTGGTGCGTGCACCGACCTATGAGAGCGCGATCAAGCTCGCCAACGACCATGAAATGGGCAATGGCGTCGCCATCTTCACCCGCGACGGCGACGCCGCGCGTGACTTCGCAAGCCGTGTCCAGGTCGGCATGGTCGGCGTCAACGTGCCGATCCCGGTTCCGATCGCCTATTACACCTTCGGCGGCTGGAAGGCGTCGTCCTTCGGCGACCTCAACCAGCACGGCCCGGACGCCTTCCGCTTCTACACCAAGACCAAGACGGTGACCTCGCGCTGGCCGTCCGGCATCAAGGATGGCGCCGAGTTCGTCATTCCGACGATGAACTGACGTCTGACGGTTTTCTTGCTTACGCCTCCCCCTCGGCGGCGGCGCGCGGCTACATATCCGACATCGAAGGCCCGGGCTGCATTGTCCGGGCCTTTTTTCTTGCGGTCGCGGCGTTGTCAGCCAAATCGCTAATGTGATGGAACCAAGCGGCTGCCATACGTCTTACGCTGTATCCTGCAGCGCTTGCAGGCCAACCAACAGCGCCGGTAGCAGCCGGGGTTTCGCGTCTGGCGCAAGGAGGTGTCAGATGACACGACGTCTTGTGGCGACGATGATCTTGGCGTCGCTTGCGATATCAGCCGGTGCGGCGCAGGCGAATGCGGTTGGACAATGCGCACCGCGGGCCGATCTGATCAAGGCACTCGGCGAAAAGTTCCATGAGAGCGAAGCCGGGCGTGGCTTGATCAATTCCGGCGTGGTTCTCGAGGTCTTTGTTTCCGAACAAGGCAGCTGGACCGTTCTTGCCTCCGATACCGCGGGCCGGAGCTGCATCCTTTCCGTTGGTGAAGGCTGGGACAGTACAATGATGAAAGCCGCCTTGCCGGGTGCTTGAGCGGCCGGTGCGCTCCTCGGCAGGTCGCGCTGCTGCTTGCGCCGTGACGGGAGGCCTTTTGCGGCTGCTTGTTTTCGGATCTGGGCCTCACCATATCGATTCGAGGGAATGATAACTTTCCTGACGACAGACCGGAAACCAGAAGGAGTGACGTGATGAAGACGTCGAACCCGGCCTGGAGCGTCCCGGTGCATTGAGGCTGCCGCATGTGCCTCCCTTTGCCGGAACGCGAAGGCGAAGGAGGTGCCGGATGGCACACAAATTTTCGTTTCGATGGATCAGGATAGCCGCGACGGGCGCCGCGCTGGCGCTGTCGACGCTATCTGCGCAGGCGCAATTTGTCTGCGGCGGCCACAGCGACCTTGTCGCGGGACTGGCGCAGGCCTTTCAACAAAAGCAGATCGGCTACGGTGTGGTCGGCCAGGCCGCCATCGTCGAAGTCTATGTTTCGGCACGCGGGACCTGGTCCATGCTGGTGACCGACGTGCAGGGCCGAAGCTGCATTTTCGCGACCGGTGAGGGATGGGAAAATACCGCCATCGCCGCCGCGCAAGGAATCTGACCGCCCGATCAGCGGGTCGCGGCGACCTCGGCATGGCCGCGCAGCAGCGCCATCAGCCGCTTGGCATCCTTGGCGGCTCCCTCCTCGTCGCCGTCAAGGATCGAGCGGATCAGCGCGACGTGATGCTCGGCTGACTCGGCCAGGCCCGTGTCGGCCTTGTAACGGAACCAGAAGCGGCGGCTGTGGGTCTGCAGCGGCGCGGCCAGACGTGCGGCGAAGGGGTTGTCGGCGGCCATCGCCAGCGCCTCGTCGAGCGCCTTGTCGGCCTGGATGAAGGCAAGCACGTTGCCCGAGATGACCGCCTTCTGCATGGCGAGCGCCGCCTCGTGAAACAGGTCGGCGGCCTCGCGGGTGACGAAGCGGGCGGCCGAACGGGCCAGCACCACCTCGACACCACGCCGGGCGTCGAGCACGCGCAGCCAGTCGCCGGGATGCAGCGGCGCGATCGCGATGCCGGCGCGTGGCCTGACATCCAGCAGCCCTTCCCAGGCCAGCCGCTGGATCGCCTCGCGCACCGGCGTGCGGCCGAGGTCCAGCTTCTCGATGAGCGCCCCTTCGGTGACAAAGCTCGACGGCGCCAGTTCCAGCGTGACGATCATATGCTCGAGCACGCGGTAGGCCCTTGCCGCCGCCGGCTCGGACGTCATGGTTGCTTCCATGGATATCAAAGGCGATCTCCTGATATATTTTGAATATATCATAACGGATTCCGCATTGACAGCGGGTTTCTTAACAGATATACGGCTGATATATCAGATGGAGACACGACTATGTGGACCGGAGTTTTTCCCGCCGTCACGACCAAATTCACCGCTGACGACCGGCTCGACCATGCCGAAATGGAGCGCTGCTTCGGCCTGCAGATGGAGGCCGGTTGCGATGGCATCATCGTCTGCGGCTCACTCGGGGAAGGGCCGATGCTGTCGCCTGACGAGAAGATCGAGGTGCTGAAGACCGCACGGAAAGTCGCCGGCAAGAAGCCGGTGCTGCTGACGGTCAACGAGGCGGGCACCCGTGAGGCCGCCGCTATCGCCAGGCGCGCCGCCGGGGAAGGCGCCGATGGCCTGATGGTGGTGCCGAGCCCGATCTACCACACCAACGCGGAAGAGACCGTCGCGGCGCTGCGCGCCGTCGCCGAGGCCGGCGACCTGCCGGTGATGATCTACTCCAACCGGCTCGCCTATCGCGTCGACGTCACCGTCGACCAGATGGAGGAGCTGGCGTCGGACAAGCGCTTCGTCGCCATCAAGGAATCCTCCGACGACATCAGGCGTTCGACCGAGATCATCAACCGGCTTGGCGACCGCTACGACCTGTTCACCGGTGTCGACAATCTCGCCTTCGAGGCGCTGTCGGTCGGCGCCATCGGCTGGGTCGCCGGCCTGGTCACCGCCTTCCCGCGAGAGACCGTCGCCATCTACCAGCTGATGAAGCAGGGCCGCCGCGAGGAGGCGCTCGCCATCTACCGCTGGTTCCGGCCGCTGCTCGACCTCGACGTCTCGACCTATCTGGTACAGAACATCAAGCTTGCCGAAGTGCTGGCAATCGATACCAATGACCGCGTGCGCATGCCGCGCCAGCCGCTGTCGGGCGAGCGCCGCAAGGCGGTGGAGAAGATCATTCGGGATGCACTGGCGGCACGGCCGAAGCTGCCGTCGCTCCAGACGTCGCCTCTATCGGCGGACAGACTGGTGGCGGCCGAATAAGGGACAGCACCGACGTGCCAGGAAATTCCAAATCCCCGGAACAGGAGCAGCGCCCCGCCGCTGGGGCACCTTTTCTCCGGGAACGGGGAGAAGGGAAAGATATCGCCATCATCGGTGGCGGCATCATCGGCATCTGTGCCGCTGCCTTGCTTGTCGAGGCCGGGCGCAGCGTCACAATCTTCGACCGCACCGGCATCTGCGAGGAGACGAGTTCCGGCAATGCGGCGGCCTTCGCCTTCTCGGACGTGCTGCCGCTGGCGCACAAGGGCATGATCAAGAACCTGCCGAAATGGCTGGCTGATCCGCTCGGCCCGCTCAGCATTCCGCCGGCCTATCTGCCGAAGCTGCTGCCCTGGCTGATCCGCTTCTGGCGCGCCGGTGCGCCGGCGAAATACGAGGCCAGCCTCGCCGCCCAGGCCGGCATGATGAAGCTCGCCGAAGCGGAATGGATGGGTCTGCTCGATCGCTCCGGCACGCGGCCGATGCTGCGCGAGGATGGCTCGCTCGAACTCTACGAGAGCGAGGCCGAGTTTCGCGCCTCGCTGTCCGGCTGGGCCGCGCGCGAGCGTTTCGGCATCGGCTTTCGCCATGTCGAGGGCGAAGGCCTGGCGGATTTGCAGCCGGGCCTGTCCCCGCGCTTCATCAAGGGCACCTTCGTGCCGGGCTGGAAGACGGTCGCCGATCCGAAATTGCTCGGCAAGGCGGTGTGGGCTTATGCCGAGGCCAGGGGCGCCCGCTTTGTTAAGGCTGGGATCGACCGGGTCGCGGCGGACCAGGGTGGCGCGACGCTGATGCTGGCCGACGGGACGACCAGGCGGGCAAGGCACCTCATCATCGCCGCCGGCGCCTGGTCGCATCTCCTGGCGCGGCAGCTTGGCGACCGCATTCCGTTGGAGACCGAGCGCGGCTACAACACGACGCTGCCCAAAAGCGCCTTCGACGTAAAGCGGCAGCTGATCTTCTCCGGTCATGGCTTCGTCGTCACGCCGCTGGAGACAGGCCTGCGCGTCGGCGGCGCCGTCGAGCTCGGCGGCATCGAGCGGCCGCCCAATTTTGCCAGATCGAAAGCGCTCCTGCAGAAGGCGCAGAAATTCCTGCCCGGGCTCAATCCCTCGGGCGGGCGCGAATGGATGGGGTACAGGCCTTCGCTGCCGGACTCGGTGCCTGTCATCGGCAAGGCGTCGGGAAGCCGGCCTGTGGTCTATGCTTTCGGCCATGGCCATCTCGGCCTGACCCAGGCCGCGGCGACCGGACGGTTGATCCGGGAAATCATCCTGGGGCAGGTTGCGCCTGTCGATCTCGCCCCCTTCAGTCCACAACGGTTTTGAATTTTTCGAGGAGCGCCATGGCCAAGAAATCCTTCTTCTGCATCGACGGCCACACATGCGGCAATCCGGTGCGGCTGGTCGCCGGCGGCGGCCCGCTGCTCGAGGGCTCGACGATGATGGAACGGCGCGCGCATTTCCTTGCCGAGTATGACTGGATCCGCACCGGCCTGATGTTCGAGCCGCGCGGCCATGACGTGATGTCGGGTTCGATCCTCTATCCGCCGACGCGCGAGGATTGCGATATCGCCATCCTGTTCATCGAAACCTCAGGCTGCCTGCCGATGTGCGGCCACGGCACCATAGGCACGGTGACGATGGCCATCGAGCATGGGCTGATCAAGCCGAAGACGCCGGGCGTGCTGAGGCTCGATACGCCGGCCGGGCTGGTCATCGCCGAGTACAAACAGGTCGGCGAATATGTCGAGGAGGTGCGCATTACAAATGTGCCATCGTTCCTTTATGCCGAAGGGCTGACGGTCGAATGTCCCGGGCTTGGCGAGATCACCGTCGACGTCGCCTATGGCGGCAATTTCTACGCCATCGTCGAGCCGCAGGAGAACTACCGCGACATGGCGGATCATTCCGCCGGCGACCTGATCGCCTGGAGCCCGGTGGTGCGGCAGCGGCTCAACGAGAAGTATTCCTTCGTGCATCCGGAAAACCCCGGCATCAACCGCTTGTCGCACATGCTGTGGACCGGCAAGCCGACGGTGGAAGGGGCCGACGCCCGCAACGCCGTCTTCTACGGCGACAAGGCGATCGACCGCTCACCGTGCGGCACCGGCACCTCGGCGCGCATGGCGCAGCTCCATGCCAAGGGCAAGCTCAAGGCAGGCGACGCCTTCGTGCATGAATCGATCATCGGTTCGCTGTTCAAGGGCAAGGTCGAAAAGGAGGTTGCGGTGGCGGGCAAACCGGCGATCATTCCCTCGATCGGCGGCTGGGCGCGGATGACCGGACTGAACACGATCTTCATCGACGACCGCGATCCGTTCGCGCATGGTTTCGTGGTCAAGTGAGGAGAATCCTGACCCTGCGGAAAGGAGTGTGGCGAAAAGACGAACCCTGTCAGGAACGCAACGATTCTTCTTATCACCTAATTTTGACGGCGATTTCTTCGAAGCGGGGTGCAAGATACGGCCGAATCGTCAAAGACATTGCGTTATGCCAATGATAGGGTCCGCGATAGTCCAGGGATCGGGTGCAGAAAACGGGCGGTCGGAACGACGTGAATCGGAAACACGCGGGGCGGTCAAAAAAATCACGTTGCAATCCGGGCTCGAAACTTTACGACTAGGGGAAATACGAAAAGGAATGCGTCTGCATGGGCGACATTCCAGGGGAGCCATGTACACATGCAGTACTTTGTCCAGCAGCTTATCAACGGGCTGACGCTGGGATCGATCTATGG